>OCTX014558040.1_pt1 | contig 57825 bp, 83 predicted proteins | sample 1539691 | NCBI WGS metagenome assembly OCTX01 (sample SAMN02144231, study PRJEB22623) | gut metagenome | biome: sheep rumen | host: Ovis aries | place: New Zealand
CTGCTATAATTTTGGATGATTCCCAAACCCCCGTAATGATAACATTTGAGCGATTTATATACAGGTTTGCTTTGTATGTTTTGGCTCCGAGCCTGATAGGTCTGCCATCAGCAATAGCGGATTCAAATGCTAAGCTATCATCTGTTACCCCATCACCGACAGCCCCGAACATTTCAGGTGTGCAGTATGTATCTGTTCCATCTAACTGCGTCGAAAGTAAAACCAAATCCGGCATCGTATATTCTGGCTCTCGAACATATATATGGTCGATTATAGACATCTTACCAGAAACCCGAATATAGTATACGGAACTATTAAACGTGTATGTTACCGGCGTCCGATTTGATTTCTGCGGCGATATTGCCGGAGTTATAACTTGCTTGTTCTCATCGTAAACTGCTATAGTCTCGCAACCTGCTATTGTGATTTTATGAGAACTATGCACATCAATAAAATCGCTTGTGCAATATCCGGCGTTAGTATGGAGATTCCCGTCTGAACCCCATACAGCCTTATCTTCAACAATCGTTGATGCGTCAAACAAGTTCGGTCGATATTCTATATTTATTTTTTCCTGGCCATTGATATTGTTTCTTGCAATTGTTCGATTAGCTACATTCTCAAGCTGCTCAGCATTGAATTTTACGGTTCTATGTAATCCAGCCTCAATAGCATCAATGCGGACGTTTTTTACATAACTGCCGGAGTCTTTTATTGATTCGATGGCTATCGACTGTGCCAAAAGATTCTGGTCATCGGTACCGGTTATTACACCAGTTCCGACATTTTCACCCGGAACATTTAGCGATTCATATACACTCGTTGTAATTCTTATTGGCGATGTGTATACAGAGTTAGGCAACTCCAGCTCTTTCAGAATCCACAACACCACAATATAGGCTTGAAGAAGGCATGGGATTCCTTCTTGAGCATGTAAACCGTCATGCGATAAATGACCCATATCCCCCAGTGAATCCAAAGACGTCTGCATTGCCTTGTAAATTCCCATTCCGCAAGGTATCACGTCCTCTGCGGTTGTGTCGCTAATGAATAATTTCATTGCATTTTCTGTTGCCGCATAAACAACGTCTGTCGTTGGATGTTCTTGAGAAGTCCAATTATCTCTTACCGGAGCGGGCATAAGCGTTATAAATTTCAGCGGATTTCCGCCAGTGTAATGTGCCGCTATGTACGACTGGCAGTTATTCCATCCTTCTAAGTCCGCCGCTGTAAAAGAATCACGGAAAGTGAAATAATCCTGCATACACACCACATCGAATTTATACGTTTCAAGCACCTGCTCCATAGTGTACTCGTTCCAGAATGTTTTCCACGTATACGCATTTTCACAAATAGAATAATTTGCACATGGCGTGTCGTTTACGAACCTGTTGTACTGGCTCGCAAGCGTTGTCCCGCCGTTGTAGAAAATGTGAATTGAGAACTCAATCTCCGGAAACAGTGTACTGAGAATATACGGCACATAAGAAACCGAATCATGCGTCAGCGAGTTTCCTACAAACAAAATCGAAATATGCTTCTCTTTAACATTCGTAAGATTTACAAGCCCATCACCGATGTATACGGATTCTTTAAAAGCAGCTTTTGTTGAAATTCTAATATATACAGCGTTTGCTGGTACTTCAAACACTCTTTCGACCCATCTTGTATCGGCGCCACTGTCTGCGCTTATTTTTTCCTTGCTTGCCGTATAGAAGCAAATGAGCGTAGTCCCGAATATTTTCAGGTTCTTATAGGCGCTTATGTCTATGAAATCACTACAGCAGTTACCGGAACTACTGTGCTCTACTCCATCAGCCCAAACCGCCTTATCGTCTTTAGCTGTGGTCGAATCGTATAAGTTTTTACGAACTACCCCTATTTTTTGCACGGCACCTAAATCATCCTTTAGTTTACCAATTGCTTTGTTGATAACCTTATTTTGAACTGGATTTTCTGACTCATCTGAAAGTTCATCATCAACATCTATTTCAATGTTTGCCAATAAATCATCTACCTGTGATTTTGTATAAACCTCAGATTTATTTGCTTTGCCAGTATTAAGTGTAGCAATATCTGCATCTATTCTTGCTTTTAGGTTTTGATATGTATGACCATCCAAACTACTAATTCTTGCATCTATAACTTCTGCAAGACTTGCATCACCATTTGGCGTTATTAAATTATTTAACCTAGCTGTTAGCGCTTGTATCTGCGTAATAAAATCATTTATATACTCAATAGGCGTTTCGGTATCTTGGACAACACCTACACGTATGGGATTTTTTTCTACCTGAATGATAAAATTAGATGTCCCAAGTCTGTCTCCATTTCCATCATTCAGAACAATTTCAGCAACAATTATACCATCTACATTCGTTATATCACTAGACAGTTGTAAAACAACACTCTCTCTATTTTGTGATATTGTACACGGTTTTGAGAATACTGCTCCATTTTGCTTAACACCAGAAACAGATGCTGATACTCCACTAGGTATAACAAAAATAGAACCGTTGTTATATAACTTTAAATTTACAGTCCTAAGCGTATCATCCTGAGAACACCTTAACCTTAATATGCCTCTATTATCTTGTGTTAATGACAAATAATATGTTTCAGTTATTAACGGCATTATCCTCTTTCACCTCCTCACTATTATTAGTAGAATTAAGAATCCTAATAGCATTACTATTTATCATCTGGTCTATAGCATCTTTTCTAAACTTGGAAAGTACGCATTCAATTATAGTTGGCTGTAGGTCAACCGGTATACCACTTTGTGACATTTGTGAAACTGCATATTTATATATATTATTTTTGCATAATTCAAACCAATATGATAACGGCATTTCTACTTCATTTTGATTATTGTTTTCCATTACGTCTCCACTTATGTATTATATATAATTCCACCATACAACTTAAATGTATACCAACTAGATACAGTCCCATCTGCGTTTATAGCTTCAGGAATACACACGGTGTTAACATAACCACCATTTGCAATAGAAACTGAAGTATCTGATATAAGTGTATCACCTATTGATATACCAGAAGAATCGGCCCTTACAACATTACGCAAATTAACACCTGACGTTAACATCATATTAATTTCATTACTTCCCTGTAAACCAAGCTCATTTGCGGCAATATTTAAAGCATTGCCATCCCTTGCCATTACTGCAATTTCTGTAGATGTATTTTTAAAAAAACTTATACGACCTGAATTTAATGATATTTTATCACCATTGGTTGGATGTTTATTATACAATTCAGTACTATTTATTCCACCTACCAAATTACCACTAGCATCATATACCTTTATAGTTCCTCTTGTATTATTTGAACCACCAACAGATATATTTCCTTCAATATCGGCACCAGTTGCTGTCATCTTACCACTTGTATTAACAGTGAATTTATTAGCAATATTTATACTGCCAGACTTCATTGTTAATGCACCGGTCTCTAAATTCCAAGAATTATTTCCTTGCACATCTTGAATAGTACCGGCCCTAATAATACCTGCATTTAAAATGCCAGTTGTTATCATTGACGCATTTATTTCACCATCTTTTGTTAGTGCTAATCCATACGTCCCATTATAACCATTGTTTGAATGACCGAGACCACCAGCATTCCAGCGCCAAACTTTCTGAGCAGTATTTATATTATCTGTATCATACAGGTTGACAAGCTCTTCTGGATTGCCATTTGCATCTAAAATCCACTTAAAATGTCCACCTTTAGAACCGGTAATTGTATCTGAAAGCTGTTGTGTTTTTTCATCAACTAACTGCTGTATACCTACCTTTGCTCTATTTACTTCATCTATAGTATCTTTCCTCGTATCGTTTACAATACGCATTATCGACGGTGGCATTGATGATAGCGTACATGTATCTAACTTATGATTTGCATATTCTACAAATTCAACAACCCTATGATTTACCCTTGTACCTCTATCTGGGTCTATTAATGTAACTACTTTGTACAGCCATATATCTTCATTAAAATTTATGACATTACATGTATACGAACGTTGTGGCTTTGACAATTCTGCAAGTTTATCTACAACAGCATTATATAAATTTATCGGTACAGTATACCTTTCGTCTACCCATGTTCCACATACTATTTTATCAGAATACTGAAAATTACTTACATATTCTTTTCCATCATTTACAGATTCTATTGTTACATATTCGCCTGTAGATTCATCTTTCTTTCCATATGCATATAATCTTGTTATAAAGTTAGAACTATCACCATTAAACCCTAAATCTGTCAAATTTAAGTCTTTCATTATAAACTCACCAGAGGCTGTATATGATTCTGGATTTATAACATATAATATCTTATTTATAACATCAAAATTAAATACAACTTCATATGCAGATGTTATTGCATCTAACATATTATACGGCGTAGCCAACTTAAATGCTTGACCATCACTTTCTTCTACAGTTCTTCTTTGTGTTATGTCAACGCCAGTACCATAATTAACCTGCCAACCTGTTGGTAATATATCTGTCATTATATTAACTATGGTTTGATTTGTTTTTCTATAATCTTTAAATATATCTACCTTAAAGTCGTCATAATCTAACTCACACTCTATAACAACAAAATCAGAATGTTCATCTATCTTTTTTACAATAAATCTATTATTAAAGCCTTCTATTTTTACTTCTTCTGAAATTTTAGAATAGAGTGGGTTATTTCTCTGTATCTCAAAATTTAATGTATCTGCACCATTATATTTATGTACTCTATGAGCATCAGTATCCTCTATTGGTAGCGGTATAGCCTTCTCTTGCCCATCAGTCGTATCATATAATCTAAGTATAACCATTATCTAACCTCCATATTTAAACTATAAAAGTTGGATAAAAACTAATAGATGCAGATTTTATTTGGCCAGTAGCTTGTTGTATAAATTCTAAACTATTTTCACCCGATTTAACAATTGGAAAATCTACCAAATCAGTATTTAAAAACACATTAACTGGTGAATTAAAGTTACTATTACCAGACCTATATACAACACCATCAAGTCCACCTATTTTATAATAATAGTTACTAGTTGATAAATCTGTAAAATTTATTTCACTTATTTTATTTGTCTTTGTCAAACAATTTATTGTAAATGTATTTCCACCTGAAAATCTAACAACAATATCTAACCCAGAATTTATTATGCCATTGTTTTCAAATGTTATTATCACATCTTCTACAGATGAAAATGAATTACTACCAAAGTCATACTTTACAATAGGTAATCTTTTTATAGCGCTTGCTGTTATTGTAACAAAATAATAAAAATCAACCTGTGTATATTCACATTTATAATCATCTATAACACACACATATTCGAAATCAGATTCATCTAACTTTATAACAACAACGTTATCTATAAACTCTTGCACTAACTTATTTGTATTAAGCTGTGACTGCATATGTGTATGGCCACCTACATAAAATGTTAATTCTAACAAACCATTACCAATGCCAAATGTGTTTATATTATACCTATGCTTTCCAAGGCTCTTATATATATTTTTATCAAATGAAGGTGGCGTTGACCTTACGGCTATCAAATCTGCATCAAACTCATCATATGCATTTTTACCATTTATAATAACATTCTGGCCTAACTGTCTATCTTTAAATAAAAAGTTTTTATCATAACCATAATCATAAATCTCTTTATATGTCGGCATTGGTATTATTTCTTTAACCATACTAAATTAAACCCCCTTAGCTTGAATCCTTGAAACTACTGGAGCTATCTTTCTGCCTACCCTTTCATTATCAAGATAAACATCTCCATCTTCCATTTCTACATTAAAATTATTAACTATCTGCACTGTTCTAAGTACATCTAAAAATATCTGCGATAATTTGTAATAATCTATAACATCTTTATTATTCCCATATATAGAATTTACACCATACGTTGACATAAAATCTTCACTTCTTTTTGAAACAACGGCAGACATTGTACTTTCGAGTGCTTTATTTGTAGATACAAAGCCTTCATTTAGTGTACCTAGCACAAACGATATTATATCTATTGCAGATACAAATGCGTCAACCATTGCTGAACAATATGAGTTTATATCTCTGGAAATTACAGATGTAGATGATGCAACAGCACTTCTTATCATATCTATAAGGCTTGTGGCACCGACTACAATTTCTGTACCTGCTTCACCACCTGCTAAAAATCTACCAGATTTACTATCCCATCCAAATATTGTTGGGCTATCCATAACAATACCATTGTGCATTGCCTTTTTATACCAATCTATTGATAACATGGTTGGGTCAGGTATTGTACCTAAAACAGGCACATCAATATAACCACCGACATTTATATGCGGTAATTTTAACTCTGGTAAGTGCCACTCAAAATCAAACAGATTTTTTATAGTCTCGCCAAATCCTTCAAGCCATCGCTTTCCACTATCTACCAAATCTCTAATTGTTCTTTTAAATCCCTCTATATCACCTGTAAATTTATCTTTAAAGCCCTTAATTATAGATTTCACATTATTTATAACGGCCTTTATTTTATCAGCTATCTTTAACATAAAGTTTGTTATACGCTGCCATATTGCTGCTAAATCATCTTTTAATTGTGATTTCATTATTGCTAAAGAGTGTCTTACATTTTCTTTTAATCCTGCTATAAATTCTTTTACCTTGTTTATACCCGCTTTTATTTTATCTGCAATAAAATTCATTAATGCAGGTACACCCTCTTTAACAAAATTTATTATACCTGTGACTATATCTATTATACCTTGTATTACAAACTTTATAAAATCTAATATTGCATTTAAAACTTCATTTATACTGGTTCCGAGCCAACCTAAGAACACATCTATTACATTTAGTATTGTCTCTATTACTATCTTTATAAAATCAACAATATATGTAAATACAGCCTCAAATATCTCACCTACACCTTTTAATGCTAAATCCCAATCGCCGGTGAATATTCCTACAAATACATCAACAATACCAAGTATAACATCTAATATAGCTTTAAACGCTGCCGCTAATACTTCAAATGCACCTATAAATACTGGGCCTAATAATTCACAAAGACCAAACCAAATTATCTTAATAAAATCAACTATATTTGATATAGCTTCTTTTACCCCGTCCATTCTCGACATTAACTCTTCTATAAACGTCATAAACGTTTGCTTTACTTGTTCCCATATTGCTATAACTTTATTTCTAAACTCTTCGTTTGTTGTCCATAACGTTATAAACGCACCAACTAATATAGCAATTGCTGCTATAAATAAATTTGCCGGTGTTAATACAGCAGTTATAGCAGATTGTAATGACGTCATAAATCCTGTTGCCAAACTTTTAATTAAAGCCAGCGGTGATGAAAATGATGTTAATGTTGTTATAAATCCTTTAACAAGTGATGAAATCCAGGTGAAAGGATTAAATGCAGATACAATGCCACCTATTGCAGAAATTATAGCTGGAAAATTTAATGCACCTACTGCTGTCGTTACAAGGCCTACACCAGATGCTAACATTGATATTAAACCAATTAGCTTTCCAACAATAAACATTACTGGACCTATTGCCGCTGCAATTCCTAACAATTTAACAATATTTTCTTGCTGTGCAGGTGCCATATTGTTAAATGTAACTAACATATCTTTTATTGATTGTACAAACCCACGTAGCACTCCATTTACCATATCTGATAAAATTACCTTTGTTGTACCAAACGCAGATGTTAATAGCGTCCAATCACCTTGCAGATTGTCCATCATTATACCTGCTTGTCCAGCTGATGCACCTAATATCTCAAAACTAGAATCATTATATACTGCATCACCAAACGTATTTAATGCATCCTGAATTGTATATATTTTTCCATTATACCTAACATATGCCTCACTAGCATTATCTACAGCATATGCCAACTGGTCAAAGTTTTCATCAGATGCCTCAATCATTGCCATAATACCAGGCAATGCTCTTACACCAAATACCTGAGCTATTGTATTTAGCTTTTCAAAATCATTAGTCGGTAAGCTATGACCATACTCTTCTAATATCTGTTCACCATCTTTTAGGTTTCCATCCATATCATAAAGAGCAACATCTAAATCACCAAATGTACCTCTTAAATCATAAATTATATCTCTTAAATCTCTAGTATTTCCACTTGCATCAAAAAGTGAAACACCATACTTGTCCATTAATTCGGCACTTGCTTTAGTTGGCTTTGTCATTTGTACAAGTGCCTGTCTTAATCCTGTGCCAGCCTGAGTACCTTTAACACCTGCAGAAGCCATTAAACCTAACGCTAACGTAACATCCTGGATTGTATATCCATATGAACCAGCAACTGGTGCTACATACTTAAAACTCTGGCCTAATAAGTCTACATTTGTATTAGAATTGGCCGATGCAGCTGCAAGTGTATCTGCAAACATTGTAGAATCTTTTGCCTCTAACTTAAATGCAGTCAGACCATCAGTTACAATATCAGATACCTGGCCTAATTCTACTCCAGATGCAGCAGCTAGGTCAAGAACACCTCTTAAACCTTCCATTTCCTCTTGAGCATTCCAACCTGCTAGGCCCATATAATAAAGTGCATCTGCAGACTCTTCTGCGGTAAACTTTGTATCATTACCCATTTTAATTGCCGCTGCTCTAACAGCATTAAATGCAGTCTCTGAATCAGTTGCACCCTGGTCATAAGATACACCCATATTTTTAGCCGCATCTGCAACAGCATTCAAATCAACCTCTGCTGAATTTGTTATAGCTTTTACTTTTGACATTGCTGAATCAAACTTTGCAGATGCTCTTATTGATTCTGCACCTACAGCAACCAAAGGACCTGTTACAGTGGCTGTTAAGACCTTACCTGTTGTAACAAGTCCTGTACTAACCTTACTTAGAACGCCAGACGCTCCACTTACTTTTCTACCTAAACCATCAACTTCTGCAGCCGCAGCGTCAATACCTCTGGCAAAACCTGTTATATCCAGTTGCAAATAACCAACAGCAGTTCCTAAATTTATAGCCACTATAACACCTCCTTTCTATTAACTTAGCTATTTTTTACAAAGCTATTATTCTTATAACCCATTGCCTCATACATTTGAGACGCTGAACTATAATGTGGTTTAACAACAGAATCTGATTTCACACTAAACTGTGGCTCTTCGCCATCTTTTATTCTACTCTCTATATACAAACATGCTTCATCAAAACAATATGACGTATATTCATCATAAATATGTAACACCTCACTGGGTCTACAATAGAACTGTTTAGCGATACATATAACATTTATTATTTGCTCACTTTGGAAAAAACCTCTCTAGCGCTTTTATTCCCTCCTGCGTATATGAAAATATAGCCATTAGCTGCTCATCTGTAAGTTCAATACCATTATCATTAAGCTGCTTCATAGACGGTTCAACAAGCGCTGCAGAACAAACAATTTTAACAACATCATATACATCTTTAATAACGGTGCTATTTGTTCCAACCATTGCATTTGCACCTTTTGCGAAAATATCTGTAGCCTGTGACATAAGCGAATTAGGTATTTTACCACTTGATGCAAGTGCCATTAAAGATGGTCTTTTTACTCTTGCGAAAAACGGCTTATCTGGAACAAATCCTGGTAGCTCGATAATTACACCATCTTTGTATGCTAAAATTTCTTCTATTGATGTTACCTTTGTAATTGGAGTTTTATCTGCTACACCTGACATAACTACATCAGGCTTAATCACTTCACTAAATCTATCACCACTACGTGCATATACATCTGCATATGTCGTATCACGTTGATACATCTGACCATTAGGCATATTATAACTCATACTTTTCCTTCCTTTTTTAATTTAAACACAACATCAACCATTAGGACCTGCCATATTTGTTGTGCCGGTAAGAGCCGGCAGCGAAGAAACATACACAATTGTGTACGGTGCCTCTCCAGTATTTGGAGCAGAATTAATAGTATACTGCGGTGCTCTAAACGTTCCATCTTCTGAATTAAATGCTACAGGAACACCCTGACAATTGGGGTATGTTGTCTTTTCATAACCTGTAATAATTCCGGCAGCATTATAAATTGCACTATATGCATTTAACTTAAATACTTCACCTTTATCATCAGAGCCTACAACAGGCGGCGTATAACTTGCCACACCATAATCTGTCGGGTCCTCTGACGACTCTGTCTTTGCATCGTCAGTCCAATACATAATTGTACCACCCTGCATAACTTTAACAAGCTCAGGATTAAATACGTTATCGTGCAGCGTAATTTCATGCCCAGTAATAATTGTCTGCTTGGGCTTCTGCGCTTTAAGCTTACCCTTGATAATAAGCTTAACAGCATCCTCTTCTTCAGTCTGTGGTGATACCTCAATCTGATTAGCTGTATCAAAACCAAATTCATCAGTAACAGTTTGCGTTGTTACCTCATTATTATCACCAGTTACCTCAACTGTACGCTCAACCTCAATAGTAACGAGATTGACATCAATTGTAGGAATTTCATTTCTCGACCTTCTCGTTGGCATATCTTATTCTCCCGTTATATATAATTTCTTATAGTTCTCATATTCCACTGCAACATAGTGTGCTTTAACAGTATCATCATAAAATGATGGCATATCTTGCCCGTAATATTGAATCATTGGATATAATTCATACATTACCTTCTTTAATCTCTGAACCATTGGCTCTAATTTTGAATAGCTGTTTCTTGGCACATAGCACTGTATAGCGTACATATCTCTATTTGAACTAAATGAAACGTGTCTATATCCACCATCATTTTTTACAACAACATATGGATATGTACAATCTCCAACTTTTTGACCAGGCCAAAAAACAGCAAAACCATTTTTCTTCAAATGATTATATATATCTTGAGCCCTTGATTCAAGTGGTTTAAATGTAGTTGTATCTATCGGCATAAACACCTCTCACATTAAATATCTAATATAACCATTTAAATCTCTTGTTAAATCTGGCCCCTTTACCCTTATCGTTGGATTTATTATGGCATACCTCCCACCATAATAATATTCGAGATATATACCATAATAAACACTGTGCGATAATTCTATAGTTGTAACATATCCTTTTTTAGACTGCTTCACTGTGGCTTTCAAGCCTCTCCTTGCATTACCAGTTCTATCACGCCATGGAGCATTAGATTTCATATAATCTTCAAACTCACCAGCCTTTATCCTGCAATACTCTAGCATAACCGGTGCATACTGAATTTGCGCCCTCTTTAACCTGGCCTTTATCTGGTTATCCTTCTTGAACTCCACTCGAACTTCCATAATCTACCTCCTCAAAAGATATGTCGGTAGCTATATTCCATTCCATAACATCTCTTATTCCTGTTACTTTTGCCATATGACCATTAAAATCGACATAATCCTCGGTACTCAACAGGCAATATTTTTCACCTAACTCATTTATATTATACAAATCTTGTGATAAACAAAATATCTGAGGCGTCTTTTTATTTCTATAAATACCCGGTTCTTCACCTGTGTTAAAAATATACGTATCGAACATATGTGCAGTATGTTCATGGTATATTCCAACGATTGAAGCAACAGGTTTATACTCATCGTCTATTGGCTCTCCAAACTCATTTTTTTCTTTCCTATAAAAATTATACCTCTTACCTATTCTGTTTATTTCTCTTTTTATTTTATAAAGCTCAAATTTTGTATTTAACGACATTATATCAACCTCCAGTTAATACACCTGTGTTAAATCTCTTATACCTAGATGCTAATCTTAAAAAGTATGAAGACGTATCTTGTGTACTTAAACCTGAAAGTGTTATTGAGGAGTCTTCTGACTTTAATATTAGCAATTCATAGATTGTAGCATTTATATCTCTATTGTTCTTTTCATAATAATAAAATATGTCTTCCATTGAAAAATAGGGAGCCTGCTCTTCCCTTATTTCAATACTTATTCTACGTAGAATAGCATTATCAGAATTACTAATATCACTCATAAATTAATCCGCCTCTACCTCAGCCTTCTCTTTGCTATTGATATAATCTCTGATTCTATCCTTTGCATCGTTTACAGACTTTGTACCATTAATATTGATGCCCTTCTCATTTGCAAATTTCTTTACCTCTTCTTTTGACCACTTTGAAATGGGCTTTTCAAGAAGGTTTGTAATAAATTCGCTCTCCTTCTCTTCTGCATCAGCAGCATCAATTACGTTTTCATCACTATCAATAGTATTTTCTACATCACTATCTTTTACAACTCTAAACCCAGTTCTTTCATACATTGCAACAGCACCACTTGGTACTACAATTGTATTCAGGCCATTTGAAAGTTTTACCATTTATTTTACCTCCAAATAAATAACAAATAGGCTGGCTAAAAATACCAGCCTATCAAATTAACATTAACAATTAAGCAGTAGTATCAATAATATAAATCTTATCAGCTTCTTCGAAAGACGGCAGGCAAATCATAGAAACAATTGTCTCTACCTGTACAGGGTCAATCTTTTTAGCCGTAACAACAGCAACACCTGTATCAGTAATTGAAACATTTGCAGCCGCACCAGACATCAAATCTGATTCTGCTGGTGTTGTTCCAAACCAAGTATTACCAAGCATTCCTTCCGGGAAAAGAACAAATGTATCTGCCGGCATAAACTGCGTAGCCGTACCTGACTCGTCTTTATACTTCTTTGCATTTACATAAATCACAAGACCATCACACATATCTGCAATATACTCTTTGAGCATACTATCTGTAATGTGACCGACTCTGTCTCTTCTTGCATAAATGTCATTAGCAATTCCCTCATTAGCTCTAAGATGACGCCATGTTGTATTATCGCACATCGCTCTCTTCGGCTTAACACCAGTTTCATCAAAGATTAGCTCCATGCCATCATTAATATCTTTAATCGGGTCAGAATTAGCATGATTTGACCAAGATGTCTGTACCGTAACTTTATGATTATTGGGTACACCATAATCATATGTAAATGCCTGACCGTTATTAGCCATAGAAATAACACCAGTTGTAAGTGCCATCATTCTCATTCTCTCACGAGACACTCTAGCACTTCTAAGCAGCTGTACTTCATCATCAAAAACTCTAGTCATTACAGACTCAATATATGCACGATTTCCTGTTTCAAGAACAATATTAAGCTCCTGCCTAAGTTCTTCATCAATATACATTGATTCTTTGAAATACGGCATTTCTGCACTAAGCTTCTCAAAGCCAATTCTTCCTCTCGGAATAGCGGCAGCGTCAAATGCACTTGTTTTAAGAACAATCGGAAGACCCTTTGCACCCTTAAGCCACTTCAGGTCAAGACCTCTCTTTTTATTTGTAGGAAAAAGCTCTTCGCAAGGATACGGAGCTTCATGCTGAGAAAGCTCTGTCCAATATGCTACAATCTGAGCACTATCAAGCAAATCAAAAATTGTCATACCTATAACCTCCTAATTAAAATTATACCTTAAGAAATGTAACCATTCCAGAATCTGTAACCGCATTAATCTTTGTGAGCACATCTGATTCAACTCTATTTTTATTTACAAAGCCCCAAATAAGTGCGGTTCCATTTGCAGCACCCTCTGTTACATCAACATTATGAAGAAGTACAGCGTTTGCAGTTGTTGTTGCAGCTGTGACAGCTGTATTGATACTATCAAGATTGATATTAATTGGTGTACCAGCCTTAGCAATCTTTCTTGTAACACCATTTGCTGTAACGTTTACACCAATAGACTGTGGAACAATACACCCGACAGAATACTGAAACTCAACATTAGCGAGAATCTGTACAGGCGCGCCATATGTATACTTTGTGACTTTATCTCTATTAAACATATAAACCTCCTAAATATTATGACCAAAAGCTACTTTTATTTGTACTTCCAATCCTTGCGGTAGCAAGGCGTTTTCCAAGACCTTCTTTAATTGAACCAGAATCCTTTTTACCTTTACCACTTTCATTCTTAATAGATGAACCGGTTCCTCTTTTACCTACAGAACCTTCATCATCTTCTTTCTCTTCCTGCTTAAAGAAGGCTGCATACTTTGTTTTAATCTCTGTAATTGCAGTTTTTGCATCAGTTCCTGCATTCTGAGCAATCTTTGACATGGCCAATGTAACAATATCATCAATATATTCTGCATTAGCACCAAGAAGCAGTGCTTCTGCTTTTACTTCTGCAACTCTAGCCCTCTGTTCTGCCTTTGCAGTATCTGCAACATACTTTGCTTTTTCTTCATTACTCTTCTGCTCTTCTGTCTTCTGACTCTCAATAAAAGCCTTAAACATAGCGATTGCCTTTTCATCGCCTTCTTCAATACCTAACTTTTTATAGACATCTGATTTTGCTGCCTGCTGTTCAGCCCTCTTAATTGCATCTACCTGCTCCTGAGTAAACGATTTTACTGTATCGGTACCCTTATCTTCATTTTTAGCACCATTATCGCCATTTGTCTCATTTACAGTACCCTTTTCTTTACTTTCTTCTGCTCCCATTTTAATTCTCCTTCTTTCTTTTTATTTATATTTAAACATTAACAAACTGTAAACTCATCAATAACAAACATATAACCATCTTGTTTATCTTTTAGTTGTTTTCCAACATATGACTTAATCAACACAAGTCGCAAATCATTTAGTTTCTTATCTAACTTTTTATATTTTGTACGTTGTGACTGCGGCACCTCTTTTCCTGACACACCCTTTCTTAAAATTGCTGTCATAACAGAGGTGCATTCATTTTTACATTTATTTGTCTCAACATCATCAATTTGTACATAGTGCCTGTGTTTACATGTTGGACAATCTATATATGTTATCCATAACTGCTTACCACTTTCATCTGTACACTCTCTTTTGTAAATAAAATCTTTTCTCTCGTTTACATCTATTAATGTGTTGCATTTACAGCATTTAATTTTTACATTTAATAAATTAGACATATTGGCCTCCACATGCCTATCTTATATAATATCATAAAACAATAGATATGTCAATATATATTTTAAAAAATATACAAAATTAATACACCTACCTGGGCATCCAGTTTCGATTATAAGAGGCGATATACATATAGATATATAAATCAATAAGAATACCTTTATAATCAAAACTAGGATTACGTAGGATTTATAGTGCCATCTAAATCCAAGTCACTTATAAAAGATAATATACCTGGATTTAGATATGCATTACTAATCAAATCAATTATGTTTTTATTACCATCTATAATAGGCTCTATTGTACATTCTCCATTTGGGTGGTCTAACGGAATTGTCTCCGCTGAATAAACATTTCCGTCTCTATCTTGGCATAACTGACACGGATGTCCACCAGCTGCATGCCATAAATATCCCTTAACAAGTGGATTGTCTTTTGTGCAACCTATAATTGCCTGTTGATAAGCATGCTGTGTTAACGTCTTAGCTAACCGCTGCGCATTATAATCTACAACCCTATTATGTATTGGCGTCTTACCATAAACATGCCATGGTAATCTAGCATTTGGATTTACATATTTCTCTAAATCCTTTGCTATTTCATACATTGATTTATTTTCTGCCAGACCTTTTGCTACAACAGTATATATATCTTTCATTGTACTCTGCTCTAAATTCCAGATTCTATCGCTAAGAGAGTACCCTTGATTATATATATTTCCAGTAATAATATTTCTTACAACAGTATCTTTTACTGAATTAAACTTTAAATCTAATGAACCATTTGTAAAACCTAGACTACTCAACCACCTATTGTTTACCCTTACAGTTATATCTGCTATGTTACTAACATTTTGTCTAACTGTTTTATCGAGCTCACTAGATATATTTCTTGAACCCTGCCTTAACTGATAATACAACTGAGCTAATTGCCTTTGCTTTTCAATATCGCCAATATCTCTCTTTGGCATAGAGTTTGACATTGACCTAATTTCTCTGGCCCACTGATTATATAGCTTTCTTATTTCTCTCTTTTGCCTAGTGGTTATTTCATCCCTTGCTATATTTGCATCTTTAAAATACAAAGTGGACATTTAAATCACCTGCTTTTTATTTTTCTTTTTATCCTCTTCATTAAGTAAAGAATTAGCAAACGATTCAGAAACACCCATTGAGACAATTATACTAACAGCTTGAACCCTAGTCAATGTACCTATTCCATACTGTGACATTACATTAACCAGTGTACTAACCTGTGTTCCATTTAGTCTCTGTATTGTGCTTGAATTTCCACCAGATGTATTTGAATTTATACTCTGAAATATATTTGATAGTCCAGACTGCTCTTGCTGCTGATTATCAAAATTATTTCCACTATTATCACTATTCTGGGTTCCATCTTTCTTTATAGAATTTATACCCATCATATTAAAATCATCTGTGCCTGGATTTATTAGCTTATTATCGCCATTCATTCCATTATTAAAACTTGCCTCTTCCAATATCTGCCGCTCAAATGCAATTTGATTAAGCTCATCTGTAACTTCAGTATCAGTTAATCCTCTCCATTTCTTCATGTATGTCTTTCTTGACAATACACCACTTTCTACCTCGGCCAAATCGGTTGTCTTTTCTTCTATTTCATCTTCTGGCAATGGAGTGTTCTGTACTACCTCAACCTCATAAGTAATTGGAATTACTTTATCTTGTATATACTTTGTAACGCATAATGGATACTGTATTGCACCCTCTACGATTATCTCTACCATTTCTGACAGACCTGGACCCCAGACCTTCATTTTTTCTTTACAACGAACAATCAACGGCCAATATATAGCCTTTAAGGCCTTTCCTGACGTTATTGCACCCTGCATTGTATCTAGTGTTATATTTGGCATGTCAACCTGTTCATAACCAGCTGTCTTTATTCTATCGAGTGATGTTTTTAACGCGGCCGAATAGTGCATTCTAGGTTCTAGCAATCCAACCTCTGGATGTGGCAATGTCAAATTTTGGTCTGAGCCCAAATCCCAAAATGCACCGGCACCTGTTGACAAATTCTTTGTAGAATTACCTTCCATATCTACAACATACTTGGTAGGATTCATTGATTTTCTTTGTGCATCTGAATCTGCATTACTTAACTTTGAATACCATTTTTCATAATCCTGTAATAACTCTATTTCAGATTCACCACTTACTTCTCCAAGTAATCCATCATTTATAAAAATAACAGCAGGTATTCTCTTTAACTTAATTGGCTGTCTGCTTGTTACATCTTCAATCAGTACCCCGGAACCATTATATATCTTTTCCTCTAAATACACGGTATCTTCATCTTCATCATACGTGTATTTCTTTTCAAATATTCTCCTATCTGCTAAAGACAAACAATCCTTTACAACTATAAAACACACAAACTTTGTAAGGAAATTTGGATTGCCAATTTTTGTCTCATATACAAACTGTAAACTATTAAGAAATGTTATAACAACACCATCTTCTTCATTAAAATTTACAATACAGGCAACCCTCTTACCAATAAAACAATCTCTTGCCGCTTTTACAAGTATATCTTGAAATCTATTCTTCTTTAACACAGTTACTATTAAATCATTCATAATAGATAGCTGTCTTTTTGATTCTTCTGTTAATATACTTGTATCTCCTTTTGGCTCTATTGTTATATCAGGCTGTTCGCCAAATAAAAACCTTGCCTCTTTATTAATTAGGGATGCAGCCATCTTGTATTTTAGTTTGGCGGGTACATAATCTCCATTTGTACCTTCAACAAGGAAATCTTTACCCTTTTTATAAATTTTATAAAACTTACAAATTCTACCAAACTCGCGAAACAAATCTTCGGTGCCTACATCCGTTTCAGACCTTAATAAAGCATATGGTATTTTACTGTACGCCGATAGTACACCTGTATCATTTTCTAACTCTTCATATTCTTCAACAATTTCTCTAAATACCTTTTGCTCCTCATTTAACAAGATAGCTACCTCCATTTACTTTTTATTCTTCATTACTGAAATCTACATCAATTGTACCAGCATTAGCTGCATCGGCAAGTCCCTCACCAATAATATACGCAACAACGGCGGCACCCTGCATAATAAGACCGGCAACAGTCTCTGCCTGTGAACCTTTTCCAAGTGCAGTCATTAGACCAGAAACAAACAGAGCAATTGCAGCCCAAAACTTTCTACTTGTAAGCTTCCTCTTCCAGTCTATCTCAAAATTACTTTCATTAACAAAATTAATCTCATTATTAGCCATTTAACATATACCTCCTCTTATATTTTGTTTTAGCCTCTCCAGATTTACTATTATAATTCTTATATTTAATATCTGCTACCGTTACAGTATCAAGACCATACCAAATTGCAGAAAATGTATGTGGGTCAATATTAAACTCATCATACTGTACCTTACCATTACTGTCTTTCTTATAAGTCAAATCTTTTAGCTCTTTTATTGTGTTCTTACATTTAGGACTAACGATTATCTTTCTAAATCTTTTTACCTTTCTTGTGTTTGATAATCTTGAGCCAGAGAACTTATTTTTACACGGTCTCATTAAGTACCCCATTTGTCTATAAAATTGTATAGCCTTTGGGTCTTCATTATCTGCAACTATATATTTATTATAACCTTGTAGATAATAACTATCTAACCTATCTTTTAGCTTCTGCATTTCTGGCAATCTAGCCATCTGTGTATCTGTTATATGGTTTATATATATTTCATCCCATATATACAATATACCATTTTTGCTATCTACAGACATACTTAATACAGCGTTATAACTTTCTTCGAAACCGAAATCAAAACCGAAATATTGATTTTCTACACCTAATTTCCTAATTGCATTTACAAAATCTCTCGGTTTAGAAGCAACCTTAAACTGTGGAAGGACTCTAGTACCAGAAGCACCAAATCTACCCCATCTTGCTACCAAATATAATGGATAGTCATAATCTCTTAATTCATCAAGTCTTCGAATATACTGCCATGGTAGCCATGGATTATCACCTGGTGTACTATGATGATAATATATACCATTTTTTATCAAGTTCTTCTTATCATAAAATTTTTCCTCAGGCATAATAACATGTTCTTCACCATTTTCATCTACCCTTGTGAAAAATCTTGTATAAACCCAATTCTCTCTATTTACTGGGTTACATGATAAAATGAAATGCATACTTAAATTTGGTGTTCTAATTCTTCCTAAAAGCTCTTTATAACCATCTGGATTTATTTCTGAACATTCCTCTATCCATACTATACTTACACCATTTATTGATTTTACTTTTTCTGGATTATCCATTCCTTTAAATATTATTTGAGAACCATTAGCAAATAGTATTCTTAGTGGTGATTTTAGTGCTATACATTTTGTCTTATTTGTTTTTCTTTTAAACTCGTTAAAATCATAACAAAGCAAATTCATATCTTCTAATATTTCTTTAAACAGGTCATAACAACTTTCATAAATTGTATCAAAGACTTGTCGAACAACAAGTGCCTTTCGTTTTTCTTCTAACAACTTTAGAATTAATTTAAAGGCAATATGATAACTCTTACCAGAACCATAACCACCTATTAGCAGATATGTTTCATAATCCCAGTTAAAAATAAAATCTTCAAATGCGGGACTAACTTCCTTTGTTATTCTCATAATTAGTCACCGCTTAAATCGTTTATACTTTCTTCATCGAAATCTACTTCATCTGGTTCTTCTTTTCTATTTTTAGCTTTATACTCTTCTACTTCTTCTTGTGTCCTTTTTCTTAACTCTATATCTTTATCATCAATATTATACTCATCTAAGTCTTCTTCATCTTTCTTTGATGCCCTTCTTACAGTAATCTCTACTTTAGAATCTTCCTCTAACTCATCTATTAAGTTAGACTTACCGGCCATATTTTTCCATTTACCATTAGAGCGATTATATAAGTATATTTCAATAGCCTTTACATTAGGTGGCTGCTCTGTTGTTTCTTCTTCTTTCAATGTTTCTACAACTTTACCATATCTTAAAACAGTTGTTACTTTTGTACGTTTTGTTGTACAACCTAATGCTGAACGTAATAAAGCATTTTCTACTTTATAATCTGTTAATTCTTTTCCACTCTTAAATGCTTTATCTATATCTGGATACTCAATTCGCCATCTATATAATGTTTCGGTTCTTATACCAATCTTAGCTGCTATATCTTTTAGACTATAACCATCTCTTACCCATGATTCTAAAAGTAGGAGGTTATCATCTTCTAGCCATTCATCTATAACAGATGTTCTTCTTTCTATTTTAGAAACCATTTTATACCTCCATAATTTATACCTATAAATAATAATATAAGTATATTATATTATATAATATATATTATATATTGTCAATACCTAAAATAATATTTATTTTATTGTTAGAAAAAATGTTGTTGCATATTGCCAAAGTTTTTACAGCAGTAGTTTTTAGGTTTGTGTTTGCTATAGTTATTTGCAATATATAATTGTGTGTGTGTGTGTGTGTGTGTGTGATAGAAAAATAAAAAAGTATTATTGCCAGTATACAGCTGGTGAGAAGTAGATGCCGAGGAATTGCATGAATGTTATGACATTAGATGGTTGGCCCCTCGAGTTACATGACAACGCACCAAACATTCAGAACATTCTGATAATGTAGAAAAATGGTATAACTTATCTGACAATTGTATTGAGGTGTGGAGATGTGTCAGACAATTCCTCACTTCACTCTCAATAATTCTTGCAATTCTCTCAACTTTCTCCATTATTCTTACAATTCTCTCACTTCACTTCAACTTATCTTACAATTCTCTCCATTCACTCTACATATTCATACAATTCTATACTCATTATGAATATATTCTCACATTAAATACTATATAATCATATTATCTGACAATTAAAACAAATAGATACTTATTATAAGAATATAATAACATAATATATACATTATCAGAATATTCATGTAATACATATCTTATCACCACATTTTTCTGATAATTCTGATAACTTATTCAATAAGTATATATTATCTGACAATTCAAAACATTCAAAAAGGAGGCCTTATGTAGGCCTCCCTGTCTGACTTTAAGACTCTGTCTCAAGCTGTCTTGATGCTCTGGATTCCATCTGCCTTGAGGGACTTGGCGTAGGCGACCATGCCCTTCTCGTCCGACTCAAGTTTCTTCACTTCGTCATTCACAAGGCGTCTGCGGACGAGCTTCCCATTGACCTTGTAGGAGATGAAGATGCGGAACTGCTTCTCACCTGACTTCTGTCTGTGATAGATGACCTTGACTCCGAACTCGCCTGTCTTTCCAGACCAGACCTTGATGTCTCTGTCCTTGGCTTCATGGACCTGCTTCTGGACCTTGGCGATGTAGATAAGGGGCTTCTTTCCTTTGGCCTCACGAAGCTTGAAGGTGTAGGAATTTTCGACCCCCTCCATCGGCTCGAGATTGCTCTCGCCGATAATGGACTTGAGGACCTCAAACTTGGCTGCTGTGAATGTGAGGACGCCTTCCTTGGAGGCTGTGATGTCCATTTTGCCCTCAGATGCCTTGATGAACTCGTCGATTGTCATGATAGTTGTGGTTGCCATAATGTCTTCCTCCTTATTCTAAAGACTCGATATGAGATGATAGTAGGGACATGGGGGCCCAGGGACCCCGAGTGGGATAAGCCTTTATCCCTCCCTCTGATTATATGATAGACAGGAAATATGAACTAGCTCTGAACAGAAATTAAACGTTTTCTGAACAAATTATGAACAGTTTATGAACGAGGTTTTGTCCATATTGCACCTAAAAATTCAAACATTCATGGATGTTCAAACTGATTAAACATTCCATACTTATCTAAATGTTCAAACTGCTTAAACTGCTTGAAAAGTATAAACTGCTTGAAAAGTATAAAAAGTATATACATTTCATACAATTCAAAAAGTAGGTACTGTTTGAACTTTTCAAGTTGTTTATACTTTTCGAACAATTCGGAATGTTTGAATTGTATATAATGTTTGAATTGTATATACATTTAGAAAAGTTCGAAATGTTCGAATTGTTCATACAATTCAAAAAGTATATATTGTTCGAAAAGTATATACAATTCAGAATGTTTGAACTGTTCGAAATGTATATACAATTCGAAATGTTTGAACAGCTTGAATTGTATGAACAATTCGAAAAGTATATACAGTTCGAAAAATTCGTACAATTACACTCCGCACTTTTCACACTCACATTAAATTGCATTTTAAACTTAATACTATAATGTTATATCCTATATTTATTACTTTATTTAACTTATATACTTAATATTGTTTATCGTGTGCTTGTGCGTATGCTACGTACAATGTAACTATGTAATACAATAATTTATATCAATGTGAGCGGTGTATCATAAATCGCAGTCTGTATAATCTGTAAGTGTTTAATATTGTAGTTAAATAGTACCATAACATTATAATAACCCTCTAATACTATAACATTCTATATTATGATACTATCATAACAATATTATAATATCACTATTATAACATTATGATACTAATATTAATTCTAATAAGACTCTAATATTATAATACTATAATATACCTCTAATTACTAATCCCTTTTCGGCCACAACTTTTTTAATTCCAAAAACCTTTTTGGCGAACAAAATTTAATTTTTGTACTTCCTTCTTGACTTTCTTGAACAACCACAAGACTTTGAAAGACCTAACATTAAACTTTCTCTCCTAATAACTTTCTGGCATCCACATTCGCAAATACATCTATAATAATATCTGTGCTTTTCTCCACCTGCTGTACTTTCATAAGTATCACTATCTAAGCACTTTACATGAAGTTTACCATAATCATTACCTTCAATATCTGATGTGATAACACTAAAACTGCCTTTTCTACTCATACCTTTTCTGCTCCTTTTATTTTATCATCACCTCACTAGGGCTCCTATTCGAACTTCTAGTGAGGTATATTCACTTTATCTTATATTCTATCAAGTAATCATACAAAACCCATACTATGAAGAATAGTCAATCCTGGTGTAGGCGTCTATAACTCTCTTTGAGCTTATTCAAGATACTTTCTCTGGAACAATCAGAACAGATGTAAATCACCAAGGCAAGTTCTTCAATAGATGCACCATCTCTGTTTAACTCAAATAACTTATTATACTGAGAATTATCACCGCATGTAAACCAGTTATTATTATTGCACATATGATACAGGTCTTCAAATGTAAACAATGCTCTTTTCTTCATAACTTTATTCTCCTTTACTTTATTTCTTCTACTTTTTCTGCATCTATCTCTAAATATACAATTTCATTTTTAAGTTCTTCTACAACGCTTTCAAGTTCAAATTCACCTTCTTTAAACTGACTACACTCAATATCTACAATATAGAATCTATCATATAAGTAGGTTGGTACATATTCACCATAGCTACAGTGTATTGGTTCTATTATAACTCCTTTCTTTATTGTTAACTTTTGTGTAAACCTTTGTAATAAATCACTTAAATAAAACTCTACATCTTCTTTAAACCTAAGTTTAACATTGTCTTTTTCTTCGAAGTACATTTACTTTTACCTCCTTTTAGCAACCTTTTTCTAAATACTTCCAGTGAATACTTGGTGTTCTCAGTTTTATTATGTCTGTTATGATAACCTTTGCAACACTTATAATGTTTTCTACAACCTCACCTGTGTCTTCACAATACCAATGATAAACTGGTACAAAGTCCCAATGCTCACCATTTATATCACGTACTTTAGATAATCTATATTCTACTTTAAATAACTTAAATAACTTCTTAAACATAATTATTACCCCTCAAAATAATGCTTTTTCATTGACTCGAAAAACTCTTGGTCTACTAAACTTCCTGTAAATGTATTTCTGCCTTTTATAAACTCTACGTCTCTATCACCTACTTTATTCTTTAACTTATCTATCTCATTAAGTCTATATGACATACCTTCAAATACATATGCGTCGCATGATAAATATGACCTAATCTCTATTTTTGCTTTTTCTAACATAATTATTACTCCTCAAATAAACTATAACCTTTGTTATTAAGTGCATTTTCTATTGAATCAATACATTCTTTATTTGACAGCATATATGTAAATCTATAAATATGTACTATTGATAAATCCCAGTAACCACAACCTTTACTTTCTGCAAACTTTATTGCATCTGTTACTTCCTGGTCTGTGTATCTTTTCTTTTTCTTAAGTACTGACATTTCTTCACACCTCTATTAACTTTTTAATATCAAAATGGAAGTTCTTCACCTTCTAAGCTATCCTCTATAAACTCAAAGTCAGGATAAAGATTAATTGCTTCTTCCGCACTACTTGCTCCAAACTTATCATTTTCATGTACCACCTCATGCCAATCCATAATTTCACCAGCACATGATAAGTTCAATATTATCTTCACACCTTCTACTGGAGTACATACTGAAACATGATAATCAAAAACTTCTTGTGCCTTTTCTTCATCGACATCTTCTATAAGTTTTGTTACCACACCATAACCATAAGCTTCAACGCTCCAGATATTCTTTAACTCAAAATACTCGTTATTAAAAAACCTACCATCAACATATAACCAGCCTTCTTCTGTACCATGAGCCTCTGTATCAAGACTGAATGTTATTTGTGTTGGTACCCATGAGCCTTTATTTATATTCAAGGTTCTGTATGAATAAAAACCAGGTTTAACGTGTATGTCGACCATCTCGCCAAGTTCTTCATCGAACACCTTTGTTATAAACTCTTTCTTTACCTTACATCCACCAACTTTTATTACAGAATCTCTAACCTGTAAATCTGATGGAGAACCATACTTCATAAGTAACATTTTTAATACCTCCATTCTTTAGAACTTTTATATATTGAAGTTTAACACCTCATTAACCTCGACCAGAAAATCTGGTCGAGTATAATCAGATATTAAACTTCAGTTAAATTTGTTTGTCATCATTTGATAAGCTAACCAATAGCATCTACATTCCCAAATATCTACTACTGATGTGAAATCACCCTTTGTCATAATTTACACCTCCTTAAATATTTTCTACATAATCTACACAATCGAAGAATGTACCAGTAAATATTACCTCTCCATCTTTTAATGTACCATAAACGTCTGCTGATTTGTATTTTATTACCTTGGAATGTATTACATCAAATCCGTACCCAGTCTCTATGTAATAATATACACCATCCTTCTTATATGTTGCCGACATTTCTAAATTACTCCTTTCTAAGAACTTTAGTTACACCAATTAGGGGTATGTATATATCTTCCCTAATTATATTATATCATACACAGTATATGTTTTTCAATATATTGTATGAAAAATTTTAAAAATTTATACACTAAATACAAATATAAAATGTCATTTTATGTATGATATAGTTATATGGTGTTTTTCTTAATGTATGTCAGTATATAAAGTGTAAATTAAGTATAATAATGTTATTGGTATTATATACTTAATACTACTATGAAGTTATATCATGTATATCTATGTTATGTAGAAACATATGTAATGTTTAACTTAATATTTTATCAAGTAATATCTCATATATTGTGTATTACTAAGTTTAATAATTTTGTTTTAATACACAATGTATATGAAATAAAACTCAAAATAAACTAATATATTTTAAAACAATAAAATAAATCTATAATGTTTAATTAACTTATTTATACTATAAAGAAAAGAAATATATAAAGAAAAGAAAGTATATAAATGTTAAATACTAGTAAATATTAGTTTAAAATGGTCACTGAATTCTTTATCAAACAATGGATATATTTCTACATTACCATTTTCTAATGTTAATATTATACCATGATATAATTCTGATGTATTTATAGCATATACATTTCCTTCTTCAAGTAATAAACTATTATCTAAATCATAGATACTTTTAATACATAAGAAATCTGAAAATTTTAAGTTTTTATGTGCTGTCATAATATTATACCTCATTTCAAAGACCTTTTCGGCAAAGTTATTTTTATTTTACAAATACCTTTTCTGCAAAATGCAAATATTTTTATGTATTATAATAGGGCCACATTAGTGGCCCCTTTGGCTTACTATAAAGCTCTAGTTTATGCAGATTTTACTTCTTTTTCTGTCTTACCCTTGATAAGCTTTCTATATTCTGCAATGACTTTATCCTTATCTGCATCTCTCATAACACATTTCCTCTTACCTTCAAAAGCAGACCAAATCTCATATCTGTTCTTTGACTTTACGTAGATAACTTTGTATCTTGTACCATCAGGAGCTTTACCAGATACGACTTTTGCGGTTTCACCTGTCTTGTTGTGGACCTGTACTGTCAATCTTACTACCCCGATGATGTCTTTCTTTGTTACCTTTTCGATTCCGACATTTACAATTGCAAATCGTGTTTCATCATTCTTAGAGTTGATAACCTGGAAAGTGTCTTCATTCTCCTTTTTGAACCTGTCAAATGCTGCCTTTGTAAGGACTACCTCACCTTTCTCATTAAACTTTCTGCTTTCTGCCTCCATCATGGTGTTGAAATCCTCTTTTGTAAAAATAGTACTCATACTGACTCCTTTCTGATACCTTTTTGGCATCAAATGCTATGAAATATTGTTTTGTATCATTTATTTGATACAAATATATAATATCATAAAATATGATGTAAATCAATATATTGTATATAAAAATTTTCCATTTTTTATTTTTATTAACATATCTAATAAAGCTAATAAATTATTAATAATATGTTTATGAACTTTATTAGATATATCAACTATATATTTATATCTCAAATTGATTCTATCATTAATATTAGAATATCTCTACGTTTTCCTATTTCTTCCTAGGATTGATTTAATATCTATCTTAATATATTTATATCTATGATATATTAAAATCAATCCTAGGGGAACGTAGGAGATTGATACAAATATCAGTTATGGGATATATTTAATCCCATGTTTCAATATCTTTTTCGGCATCATTTATTCTATCAATGGCCAGGTTAATAGCATCTCTAAGATTATATAAGCCATCTACATCTGATACATGAAATGCACCTTTCATATATACTTGAGTTGTATTGTCTTTTTCTTTAACATCCATTCTCTGAGCTATTGTATATCCACCTCTTGAACACTCACTGATAACTATACTTCTAGTATCTGATACCTTAGCTGAAGTAATCTCATTGTACTCTACATTATTTGCCATTATTATAACTCCTTTTATTCTTCTACATCTTCTACATCTGATTCATACAAAATCGTAAACTCACTTACATCATCTGATTTCATAGGCAATAGATTTAAGTTATCCATTTCAATGTAATCTGATAAACCATTAAATCTCAACTTTGACTCTCCATCACCATCAATACTTATATTCTTAATCTTAAATGAACCTAAGTTAAGTTTCTTACTTCCAACCTTAACTTTAATATACACATCTTCATTAAGTAACTGTGTTAACTTAATCGTATTTACTAACTCTGAATATTTAGCAAGCAAATTAAAATCAACAGAACCATTAGCTTTAATACTATGTCCGTTATATGACACCATTTGTTTTACTCTAATTTTCATTTTGCAGATTTACTCCTTTTCCTAAATTTACTATCATTTTCATCAATAAAAGTTCTTCTTGCATCAGAAGAAGATTTAATACACTTCTTACTAACAACACTTATTTCATCAATACCACTAACATCTATATCGCATAATAATTGTTCTCTATTAACCTTCTCTCCACCAAACATTGATTGGGCAATATCATATAAGTCAATTGGTCTAACAAGAAAATAAACTTCATTACTTTGTAAAAATTGAACTACAAATAGTGGAAGTTTATGTGAAACAAGTGCATGATATACTAACGTATCCATATCCTTCTTATACACTCTTATACTAGATGCATCTGTTGATTTTAATTGGCATACAATGTCTTCATTCTCACCATCTTCTTTTACTATCCATCCAGAACCAGAATTTGGAGTTGGCGTAAACCCAAGCCTTTTCATAACAGATGCTTCATTATTCCTATAAAACTTACCAGACCTTTTCATTTACATACCTCTTAAAGCATCGCCTATACAAAAATCAACACATGACTTTAACTGTACTTCCTCTTTAATCATTCCCTGAATACATGATATTCCTATTGCAGTAATTGTCTGCATTGGCATGTTATTCTTGTACGGTTTAAACACACCTGTATATACTGTATCTACTCTACTATCAACTGGACTACTTGGTATTATCGTCTTAACCTGGTACAAACCATCTTCAACCTGCTCAAACATAAACCTTATCTGATATGTACCTTCATTTAGTTCTACATCCAGAAAATAATCCCAAGCCATTGGTTTTCCATCTACATACATTCTATTTTTTAACTCTTTTAATTCAATCATTTTGCACCTCATTATACAAAACTATGCCGGCCTTTCGGCCGGCACATATAACTATTTAGATTAACCCTTTTACTAATAACACATTTTTTGCTATCAATAACAAATATTCTTTATCACTATTATTTAGCCTATTATAAACATGAAAGCCAGTTGAACCATCATAATCATATAGTGCATAATAATATTTTGTTTGTTTTGCCACATCCTTTTTATTACTCTGTAATTCTACAAGTTGTTTTGATAACTCATCGAAATCTCTATCACTTATACAACTCGTATTTAACCTATAGTACATTATACAAAATACTATCACTCGTCTTTGTATATATTCTATTTTTACTTTATCACTCCAATATTTACTAGGTAACTTATCAAATGATACTTTCATATTTCATATTTCATATTTACTTCTACCCCTCCTTCTTATAATTGCAATATCTTCTTTACTCTTTAACCTACCGTTTGTTAAACACGATGCCCTTAAAGATTTTGCTAATAGCGTTTCATTACACGTATCACATATTGTAAAATAGACATTTCCAATTTTCACATCATACATATCTAATGATAAGTCTCTGCCATTTTTACAGCATGTACATATTGCATCTTCATCTTTATTCAATCGCATTTTTATCTTTGCCATATAAACCTCATTTATATCACTTTATCATTTCACCATCACCAAGTAACTCAGAACCATCAGATTCTCCTACACCTAAAATCTCTAGTACTTCATTTATAGCGCTTCTTGCGTCTAATAAATAACTGCCTATTGTAAGTACCTCTTCATCTGTTAACACCAAAGATTCATCTTCTTCACCTTCTTGTAACTCTTCTAAATTTTTACCTCTCATACTAAATGCTTCTTTTAAATCAGTTAATGATACTACCATTTCAACTTCCTTCTCTATTAGTTTTAATACATTCATCACATATTCCGTATTCACAACCTTTTCCTTCTTCACACTTTTTAACATCTGATTCTGATGGAACAAATAAACCATTTAGCATATAAAACCTCCATTATAACTTTCCATGCCTCTCTAAATAATTTTCGACATTAGCAACATATATCATCATTTCCATATACTTATTTCTGTCCATATGTACATTGCCTTCTTCATCTACCCTAGTGTATCTCTTATCCGGTACAGGCATTTCATCTATAATGTTTTTCTTCTTTGCATATTCTTTTAAAACTTTAACTATAAAGAATAATACAATCGGCAATAACAATTCACTTCCAATATATATACCACCTCTACTAATATACAAGCTATATCCTAACCTATACATTATATATGGTATAGAAAACTCTAAAATTAATGCAATTATATAAACACTATTTACAACCCTATATTTAATTGACTTATACAATTCTACCAACACATCAAAAAGCATTATTTATATTACCCCACTTTCCATTAATAACTTTTTATAATATCCTACCTTTACTCCTATACTTTGGGTAATTCTACTTCTATATGCGTTTATATTACACCTATTACAATTATAACTATCATTCATAAAAAACAAACTGTGTGTCTCTTTACATATTTGACAAGTTCTTGCATATACATTTTCTTCCATAACTGTGGCATACAAACAAATAGTAACTGATGGAGATTGCTCATCCTTAATATATTCACATTGGATACCCTGCAATTCATTGTTACTTAATATGTTTTTGGCATACCACTTGCAAGCTTTCAAATATGCATCTTTCCTTGTTTCTGCTTTAAATGTTAGTCTATAAATCTCTATGCAATATTTTTTATGCTCTTCATTCTTCACCTTCATATGCAATACCTTCTCCCTTAGCATATTCGCTCATATTCCTAGCGTTATAATCTGCATCTTCATTAAAGGTATTACCAGAATGACCTTTTACTTTTTCTATCTCAATTTTTACACTTGCAAACGTCATTGGATTTGCATTTATAATATCCAACAGCCAAATAAGCTTACGCCATAAATCTACATTTTTTATTTCTTCGCCTTTTGTTGTTTTCCAACCATTGTTTTTCCAAACATCTAAATATCCATTGTTTATTGAATTTGCAACATATGCAGAATCTGTGTATATTATAAAACTATCACATTTCTTTGCACATTCAACTATATATTTATATGCAGATATTATGGCTGTTAACTCCATTCTATTATTTGTTGTATTCTTACACCAACCTCTCTTAACCTCTCTGCCTTGTTTATTAAAAAATATAGCAGCCCAGCCACCTGGGCCTGGATTTCCAGAACAGGCACCATCTGTATATATTTTTGTTAACAATCATACACCTCCAAATTACCTTTCTGAATATAACTTTATAACCGCTTTTGCTAAGCATTCATAAATTGAACATCCATAGGTATTACTTGTTAAACTCAAATCTTTACGATTTGTAATTTCACATTTCCAAATTATGTATTCTTCTCCAGATGCTGTATCTGCGTATACCTTTAACATATATTCATATTTATTACATAATATCCTTATTGCTTTTTCAATATATGCAATCGGCACATCACTTTTACATTTAACAAATGGTTTTATCTTTTTTAACTCTTTTTGTAAAAGTAAACGACCATCCTCATTTCTACAATCTATATTTAATACATAATCTACATTCATATATACACCATAATATCAAACAAGCTGGTTAGCAATACATATCACTAACCAGCCCATCTAATTACACCATATTAAACAACTGGTTTATTCATAAAGTTTTCTTCACTTCAGATGTCCCAGTCGTCGTCATCATCAGCATCTTCTTCCGGCTCAGGCTTCTTTGCAGTCTTCTTTGCAGGTGCAGCCTTCTTTGCGGGTTTTGCCGCTACCTTCTTGGCAGGTGCTTTCTTAGGTGGCTCTTCTTCCTCTACATCATCATCTTCCCAGTCATCATCATCTGCTTCATCTTCCTCAGCTTCAGCCTCAGCATCAGCCTTCTTAAGCAGGTCAATATAGAACTTAGTAGATTTCTTCGGTGCAGCCTTAACACCTCTCTTCTTGCACTCTTTAAAGAGTTCCTGGGCGGACATATCTGCATACTTATCTTCCTGCTTATCCTCTTCCCAATCCTCTTCTGCTTCATCCTCTGCGGCCGTACCATCACCATGATGCTTTGTAAGATACGAAATCATTGATGCCTTAGAAAGGTCACCGAACTCTGCCTTGCATGCCTTTCTCTCGCCATAATCACCAAGCAGCTTATAGAGCTTAGCATTGTTCATATTGGCATAATCTGTATCAGATGTATCTACATCAGCATCTTTCTTTGTAGCTGCCTTCTTAGCCTTGGGCTGCTTATTATCTGCAACTTCCTCTTCAACATCGGCTTCATCTTCTACTTCATCGCCGTCTTCTGCTTCATCACCAGAATACTCTTCTTTAATAGCCTTATTAACTTTGTTTGCAGAAAGATAATCGGGCATATATCCCATAAGGTCTACAAAATCTTTACCTGCCTTTGTACCGACTGTAACAAGCTTAATTGCAAGAAGCGGATAACGCTTAGTAATATCTGCAATTGCCTCTTTGTCTGTACCTGCTACCATAATCTGTGCTGCTTCTGAAATTGTGTAATTTTTTGCCATAATTTTTTCTCTCCTTTACTTATAAATTTTTATTGGCAATTATGCTACACTTAGCTACTATATGTGGGATTATTTCCTCACATAAAGAACCAATTAGGACTCGAACCTAAACCACCACCTGCTATGCAGATGCGTTCTGCCACTTAAACTATTGGCCCATATACCAGACTGTTACATCTGGTACCTTTTTAAAGCTTGATAATATTTATTTGTACCGAACACATGTATTGTTCTTACAGTATCCTTATCTAAACCCTTCATTATTGCTATCTGCATTATTTTATCTAATGCCATTCCAGTCTCTTCAAGCTTCATAGTCATTATCATACATCTATAACTAAATACTGCTCTTATTCCAAGGTTTTCTGATACTTTCCTTATATCATGTATAAAATCAACAAGCTCTTTATTACCTTTGGTTATCTTCAACTCAATTGGCTCTGAATAACTAAAGGGTATAGATACAAACCTATCCATTGTTGATGCATCTATTACAGACCGACCTGTATACATATCATCTGCACCAGAACCTGCTGTATTACCTGCAGCAACAATATGTATTTTATTTAAATCAAGCGTTACCTTGCCTGTTGGAAACTCAAAGTAACCATTGGCAATTGCCGCATTTAATAATACCAACACATCTGGTATGCTAGCATCAAGCTCATCTAAAAAGAACATACACTCTTCATCATCTGTACATGCTCTATAAAACTCTGTTTCATGGTATCTACCACCAGCATCAATAAATCCAGATAACTTATACTCTTGCTGTACAGAATTTGTAAAGTAAAAATTCCAACCTCTTTCTCTTGCTATTTGTTCGAGAGTATAATTTTTACCAGAGCCTGCAGGTCCATAAAGATAAACCGCAATACCTGCATCTAAGCATGTACAAATTGTTTCATATTCTTCATGTCTTATTTTCTTAGGAAGCTTTATAACTTCTTCCTTTGGCTTTACCTCTTTTACTTCTTCAACGACTTCTTTTTGTTCTTCGGTGGTATCTTCAACATCTTCACTACCTAACAATATAAAATCATCTACATTAGGTGTTGCTCTGTGTTCTCTTGTGATACTCTCGGTAGATTGTCTATACCCACCTTTTGTATCGTACTCTCTTGTAATATTCTTGAATGTATACTTTCCGTCATCGTTTGTAAATTTACTAAATGTTACCCTACAACCAGAAATTATACCATAATTATATAATCCATCTGACTTTACTTTTCTATAGTAATCATAGACCTTTTCACTATTGAAAAATCTTGCAGATATTTTTACAAACCCATTTTTATCTCCGGGCACTATTTCTAACACCTCGAAGTTTACAGGCTGTGTTTTGTCAACTGACATCTTTTCTACTCCTTATTGAAAAACCATATTTATATGATACAATATAATTATATCAAATATAATTGAGTTTGTCAATATAATGTTTAAAATAAATTAAGAAAATTTTCAATATATGTCTTCGACCTTTCTTAACTTATCTATATCCATCTGTATAACCTTTGGTAAAAATGTACCATTATATAATTGTTTAAATATATCCAGACTAATTGGCATACCATAAGTACTTGTAAAACCACTTGTTATATACGGATATACCTCCATAAATCTAAACATTAACCTTCTTAACATGCTTGGATGTATTAGTGGAAAAGCAGTTTTTGAAATATTTAGCTTTTCATCAGCACCCTTTATTTTTATCCTACATGCAAATCCTCTTCTATAACTATACGAACCAAACACTATATTTAATTCACATCTATAACCTTGTGATTCTAGTTTTCTTATTATTCTAAATGCTTTTACACTTTCATCTATTATCTTGTCTTTAGATACACCTGCACTATAACTAATATCTTTGTTTATAATAACAACCTTTTGTTTGATTTTTACATTTTTAGTTGTTATCATATTATTTGGTATACCATTAAGATATAGTGGAACACATGGCATATATCCTTGAACATCATATGCTGTTCTTCTAGCATATGTAGGGTTAACCTTGGCCTCTTCTGCTTTTAATATATTTGATAGCCTCTCTGCGCCTTCTTTATAACCATCTTTAAAAAGTGTAGTTGCTTCATCAAAATCTCTAGTACCTGTAAAATTTGTTCTATACTCATTTACCTCTACACTTTTATGCGTCTTCCATCTAAATGCTGCATTTATCGGTGTATTACAAATATAATCATAAAAGTCTTTTAAACTTCTAAACTCTAGTGCATCAATCTTCATACCATATCGTGTTTCTATTTGATTCATATACATATAATCTGCACCTCGCAATCTTTATCCTTTAATCTATTATATCATATATAAATCAGTACGTCAATATAAAGTTATAAATTATTTCTTATTTCTTTGTTCTTTGACTTCTCTTTAAATTCTTAAACTTACCCAATCTCATATGTCCATCATCACCTAAAAAATCACCCTCACCTATTTTAGGTGGTAATGACTTATAATATAACTTTTTACTTTCTTCCAGATTTTGTTTTTCTGTTATATACTTTTCACATTTTGAATGACACCCAATATACCTTTCTTTACAATCTTTACAACATGTTATTTTAGAAGTATACATAATACGTCAACACTCTACCTTTAACTTATCCTTATCTCCAACAAACCAAAACATTGATATTGCAGCAGAATCTGCAGCATCATTATTAAACATCATCTTATTATTTTGCTTATCAATAAAAACACCTTTTGTCTTCCTCGAGTTTGACATATCTATAAGTATATCACTTTTAAATCCCTGTTTTACACACCATAAAACTGTAGGCCATTTTTCATCTGGTACATTATATTTATTTTTACATGGTTTACTTGTACCTATAACCTGTGACTTCCAACAGCGTGTATCTACAGAATATACTTTTATACCAAACTCATGCATAACATCTACAATTATAGAATTTAATGCACCTATCGACTTTATATAATCTATGTTTATAAAACCTTGACTTCTAAGTCTAATTCTTTCTATTACACATATAACTTCATCTGCCAACGGTTCTATTCTATTTATAATATAAAATAGTTGGTTTCTCAACACTTTTCTTCTCTCTGAATTTGTTTTATATTTATCTAACCTAATAGAGGTTACCTTTTTCAAGAGCCCTTCGGCAGAAACGCTAACACCTGTGTTTACATAAGATTGGTCTATACCTATACATATTTGCTTATACTTTGCCATTGCGCTTTTCCCATATATCATCAAATACAATCGGAATCCTATTATGCACCTCTTCTAACAGCGGAATTGTTACCTCTTTCATTTGTGGATGTACTTTACCAGTAACTTCTGCCGCTCTTAAATTAAAGAAGTGTCTCCATTGTCTATAATTACCAGATACAATAATATCAGACTTTGTACTATTTGGTAATACCGCCCTTGCCTCTTGTGGAGTACAACCCTCTTTCAGCAATTTAAAATATGCTTCTTCTGCCTCTATACATGCTTTCTTCCACTCATAAAGTTTTTCAAAATCCAAACAACACGGTACAATAAATGTTATTTGATTTCCAAACTTATCTTTTGAATAATTACAATAACGTGTACTCTCTTGTGCAAAACTAAATAATCTATGTCTTACAAGTTCATGCGTAATTCCTCTATCTACAGTAAACTTCACTGTAAGTAATGAATGTTCAAGCATTGCCTCATGTCCATCATTTATAAGCTGCTTAACAAATTTCTTTGCTGTACTTCCATCTTCTGCTATCTTGTCTTCTGATTTATAGCACGTCCTACCAATTAACTCAATTAATTTTAACTCTTCAATTCCACCTTCTGATATATTTGTTAAAATCTCAGTTTTGGCCTTTATCATTAACATTATTATTTTCTCCTTTATTATTTACTTCTTTCTTACAAATACTAAAACCTAAAAAATCTAACATATATAAACAATATGCAAAATACTGTGTTGTATGTACAGTTGACGCACCTAGCTCTGCTATTACTTCTTGCATTGGCACTGGCTTATATATTACATCTTCATTCATAATCTAACACCTCCACCATCTATATTCCAGCAAGCGTTTTTCAGCGCACATTCTTTACATCTCTTACACTCACTATCCTTTGCATCTTTTGGTCTCTTTACCATCTTCTTTTCTTTTAACACCCTATTATAATAAAACTTTATTTGTTCTGCCCTATCTATAAATGGTGCAACAATTGTACTATCAAAATCATAAACCTCAACTTTAAAATCCTGAGTGTTCTTATCTTCTGATAGTACAAACCCCTTATGTATACCGGTTAGATACATATACCACTGTAATTGCTTCCATGCACTTGGATGTCTTGTCATTTTCTGAAACTGAAATGTATTTACAGACTTTAACTCGCCAACCATTTTACCATTATAAAATTCTTGTATCTCACATATAATATCTGGAGTATAACTAATTCTATACTTTTTATTAAACTTTGTAACATCAAGAGTCCATGGTGTACTATAACCTGCTCTTATAAACATCCTTTGCCACTTTTCATGTATGGCGTTACCTTCTTCAAAAACCCTTTTTAAACCTACAGATATTTGCTCACCTTGTAGCTGTCTATATAATAAACTTAATACCTGCTGCCTCAAACAAAAATCCTTATCACCTTTTATTAAAGCAGATGCGTGTAATCCTATTCTTTCCTGTGTATCTGTTCCCCTTGTCATTACCATATTAACAAAACGTGTTTCCTGTTCTACATCTTTAGGCAAGAAAAACATTCTATTAAAAATCTTTTCTAACACAGCCGCATCTGATGATTGTATTTTTGTTTTATTACCTATTGCATCTTTTTTAATTTCATCTACAATTCCCAATTATCACATCTCCTCACGTTGTACCTAAACAGTTGTAAATTAATACAAAGTTTAAATAACTAATATTTCTTTTATAAAAACCTTTATTTCTACTTTTCTTACATGACCAATCAACAAAATCTTCAATACACATACAGAAATTATTCTTTATAAAAGTATCAAGATATTTTTTACATATAAAGTATGACGTTTTATGTAATGCAAAAATCATAACAAATTTTATACATACTTTTGATATTCCACAACTCTCTAAATACTCTCTAGCACATATTGTACTACTTGTTGATAACATACTTAAATAATCTAAATCTAACCAGCCATCAACAATTAAATTACAAACATTTAATATATCTTGTTTAAACCTTATAAACATATTCCTATCTAATATATCGCTTTTTTTCAATATACTTTCTGCAGATGGAAACTCAAACCAATTTATAACTTGTCCAGATATTGTTTTCTTTCTTTTCTTTCCAATATACTGAGAAAGCGTTTCACATAATATATCTGCTCCAGAAAACGTTTTTAACTTTTCATAAAATATACTATATATCAAAACCTTAAATGTATCTTGTTTTAAAATGTGTAAACCTTTACACTTATTACACATTGGCATCAAATCTTCTTTATCTATTGACCTAAAGAAATTATGATGTAATGAATAATCTGTGCCTAAATCAAAATAATCATACCACGTTTCATAAAACTCTTCTTCACTACACGAGAATGAAAAATTTTCTTTTCTCTGTGTTACTTGAACTATTTTATCTTTATGTATAACAATGAACTTATTATCTGTTACCTTCTTCCAGCCTATTGGTTGACACGAGTTATATATATTACTCAAACTAAAATATGGTATTGTTATATAAAACATACTTATTAACTCCAAGTCTTTTTTGTTATAACACTATCAATACCGGCATTCTTTATCATTCTACTACAAATTGGACACGGTTCTGGATACAATATCCTTATCCAATCACCTTCAACATTAGCCTCACCAAATAGATACATTGTTGCACCTATCATATCTCTCCTTGCAGCAGATAACATAGCATTTTGTTCTGCATGTACAGAATAGCAATCTGAATAATCACCAGTATTAGATGGCTTATCTAATCTATTACAAACGCCTTTATCACAACAATTCTCTAAACCTCTAGGATTACCATTATAACCTGTTGCAATTATTTCATCGTTATTTACTATTACACATCCATAACGTCTTTTTAAACAAGTAGAGCGTTTACTTACAGCTTCTGCTATACCCATATAATAATCATCTTTTGACATCCTGCTCATTTTCAATCCTCAATACTTTCAAACAGCTCATATAAACAATATATACAACTTATAATAACAGAAATAAATATTCCTACAAATACACACGTACAAAATATAATGTTCAAAACTGCTTCTATAAAATAAGCTATAAACTCTTTTATTTTATCCACTTTATACAGGCTCCTTTGTATTTTCAGACGTTATTAACATTATATCTGCAATTACCGATAAGCTTAATGCAATTTCTGCAAGTAAAAGATTTCTTGCGCTATCTGCTGGAAAAAGTACATCATCTGCTATTCTTCTTACTGTTTTCATTGTCTGCTCTGTTCTTTCTAATTTACCTTTACTCATGATTATCGCTCTCCTCTATTGGTTCATTACTCTCCTCTATTGGTTCAAACTCATCATAATCAATACAATATACACATGGAACAGCATCTTGTGGAAGATTCTTATAGTTGCAGTTCATACATCTCCTACTCATTCTGTTCATTCCTCCATTTCTTCACCATTACAGATATATGTGCCCCCGCTAGATTTGCGAATTGAGTGTCAAGACTTTGAAGCCACTCAATATATTTATCAATCCACGACAGCGGAATTGACGGTTCGGGCTGTGCGGATGGAAACCGCATAATATCATTTGGAGTAACGCTTTTATCTTTTTGATTAAGTGCGTACTCACATAATGCCTGTCTGCTGATTAAATCATCCATAAATATCACCTAACTTTCTACATACATTTCCACTGGTATTCCATATTGGCGGCATTATTGCCGTCTGCAAAGGATATATACACTGCTGCATTTGTTGTAAAGGATATATGCACTGCTGCATTTGTGCAAATCCTTGAGCAAGTAAAACACTTTGTAAAAGCATACCACTATTACAAGCTTCTGCTATATTTCTATATCTTACTTCATCTACTGAAAACAACTCTTGTTTTTCTTGTTCATCAGCTTTCCATCCTTCAATAAGTGCACTAGTATCTGGTTTTGTATCAGCAGTATCTTCATTTCCTACAACAAACTTTTTTACAATACCATTCAAATCTTTGAGTGACTTCAAAAGTAAACTTACACTTTCTGTATTTATATTACATTTCTTTTCAAGATACTCTATTTTTACTCTATCAATCTCTGATTTAAACTTACTTTCACTAACAGTTGAAAATAATTTAGCACACGCAATTGTTAAAACAATATCATATGCTATCAAACATATAACTATTATTTTATCCATTTTACTCACCGGCCTCTGTTATCTTTTTGCGAATGTCTTGCACATCGTCATAATAATACCCAAACAAATCTTTAAAGTACTCCGGATTTGCCTTTGCCAAATGTTTCTTTAATAATTCATTCTGTTCCTCTAACAACTCTTTATTCTGCTGATAACCACTAATCAATACATCTTTTGATTTACAGATACCCATGTATGTTTTTAACACTTTATCCTTTGCTCTTAACATACTGCTTAACTGACTTATCTGCTGTGCATTTGACATATACTACCTCCATTACTTACTCATCATCTTCTACATCTTCATCTAATGATATGTCTTTTATTCTCCTACCATACTGTTCTGCTCTTTGCTTCATCAACTCCTTTCTAATCTCTTTAACATCATCGAAACTAACAAAACCTCTATCAAAGAAACAAGGTATTTCGCATTCACCCATTGGGTTGCATACCTTGCTCTTCACAACCTTACATTTCATTATAAACCCAACCTTCTCTGTTGATGCAGAGTTTTTAGGATTCTTATTAGGTATTTCAATCCACGCCCTTCTGGCAACCTGAATACGAAGACTTGCTGAATGCTTTAACTTTCTACCGCCTGGAGTATCTGTCTTTTCTCCAAACATCATAGCATTCATTTTATCTCTTACCTGATTAATAAATATAATAGATGTACCTGTAACTTCTATTATCTCCTCTATTGTTGGTAGATATTTATTTAACAACCTTGCCGTTCCACCTATCCTCTGTTCTTCTATACTATCTTTATCAGATGATTTGAGAACCTTCTCAGCATCTTCTTTTGGAACCAAACTTGGTACACTATCTATACCTATAATTGGTATACCGGCCTTAGCAAACTTTATTGATTTATTTAGAGCATCTTCTCCAAACCTTGCTCTATAAACTAATAGCTGCTTTGGTCTATTTCCAAAAACAGAAGCCCTCTCTGCATCAAACGTTCCCTCTACTGGTATATCCAATGCCAATGAATGCATACTCATTAGATGATATAGTAGAGTTGTCTTACCTGAACTCTCTGGACCAAATATCTCAATAACTCTGCCCTCTGGAATACCTCCACCAACTATTGCATCAAGGTCTTCAATTCCTGTTGACCAACGATTTATCTTTAAGTTAGCATGTTTAGAGCCAATAGAATATATTGTGCCTTCACCTTCTTTTTTATTTATATCACTACATAACTTAATTATCTGCTGTTTGTTTACAGACATATTCTTCTCCTATACATTTATATATAATATGTTTATTAACATGGCCAAATATACTATCAACTGCTTTTGGTACGAGATTTTTACACTTTTTACATTTCTCACATATATCATTTGATTCACATTCAAACCCATTAAAGAAATGACAACCTCTACAAAAATCTTTACCAATAACACATTTGTTTTTTACTTTCATATTAATACTCCATATTAATTGGTGTCCCTACAGTACCTACACTCTCACTAGAACTTGTCGGTTTAAAGTATTCACCTGGCATTGGAAACATATATCTAAACATCAAATAATTTGCAGCATCTACAAGATGTTCTGTGTTTCCATCTTTCTTAAATGCATCTATACAAAGTTCTGCAGTTGCTATTGCATCTACTCTAGCTGGAAAGTTTTCTCTTGCAGGACCATACTTAAAAAATGATACCTCTATTCTCTGCTTCCTTTTGTTATCAAAATCCAATGAATACTCTGAACTCAACACTGAATTGTTTTTACTCATAGCATTTTTCCTTTCATTCATATTATAGTATATTATATCATAAAATTATATGTTTGTCAATATAATGTATATATTTATTTTCTTTGGCCTCTTGAATATAAAGCAGAATTATATTTTTTTACCTTCGAAATATATAGTTTTTTATCAAAGTCTAGGGCACCATATTCTATCAACAAATTTATTACCCTCTTATTAACCTTTGAGCCTTTTGGGTTTACAGCCAACCTATCAATAAAATTGTCTATATCTGTAAATATACCATTCTTTTTTCTTTCTTCTACAATTACAGATGCTGCCACCTCTCCAACACCTTTTATTGCCATTAACCCCTGCTGTATTGCATATTCTCCGTCAATCTTTCTTAAAGAGCTTTTTGGTTTCGAATAATTAACATGTGGTAAAAATACCACAGCACCATCAATAACAGCATTTTCACAATACTTTGCAAAATTAGAATCATCCTTAGCATACTTTATTTTACTAAACCAAAATACCTCTGGATAATGTACTTTATAATACATTTGCTCTGCAGATATAAGCGTATAACCAACAGAATGTCCTTCATTAAATGAATAATCATAAAACTTTTTAAATATATCTTTTGCACGCTCTTCTTCGATACCTAATTCTGCACATCCTTTTACAAAATTAGCTTCAAACTTTGGATATTCACCCTCAAAATACCAATTAAACTTTGGTACACCAATTTTCATCTTTGTTATAGCATGTGCCTCGTCCCATGACATACCTGCAATTTCAACAGCCATTCTCATAATCTGTTCCTGGTAAATAATTGTACCATACGTCTTTTGTAAATACTTATCAAGTGCCGGTATTCTTGTGCCCTCTTCACCAAGCTCATATGCCTCTTTATTTGCTGCATATATTTCTGGCTGCTTTTGTTTTAATGGACCTGGTCTATTCATGGCTGTTGCTGCAACAACATCATTAAAACAGTTTGTATGTATGCTTAATAGCAAATTTTGAACAGATGCTTTATCAAGCTGAAATACGCCATTACATCTACCTTCTGAAAACGCTTTTATAACATCTTCATCTTCTATCATTGATATATCAAAACCTGGAATACCTGTGACTTTTCTACAATCTCTTAACTCTGACATTGTTGTTAAACCAAGTATATCAAACTTAATTACACCTATATCTTCTACATCTACCAAATCATAATTTGTAAAATATCTACCAGACTTTGAATCTATTTTTATTGCTGTATAATCAAGTATATTTCCACCTGTAATTGCTACACCAGCAGCATGGGTTCCTATAAATCTTACCTTCTCATATAACTTTAAAAAGTGTGTAATAATATTCATATAACCTTCATTATATTGATTAAATCTACTATCACTTTTTAATCTATCTACAATAAGAAAGCCTTCATCTATATACTCATGCACATATGACTTTATTTCTTTTATAACCTGCTTGTTTATCCTAACATCATCTTTATCTAAAGATTTATCAGTTGGTAATCCACATACCTTTGCCAAATCATTTATAAGGTTCTCAACCCTATATAAACCATAAGAACAAACCTGTGCCGAATGACCTTTATATTTATCGAGCAGGTAATCTATAACCTCTCCCCTTCTCTCTGTCTCAAAATCTAAGTCAATATCAGGCATCTTTTTTCTTTCCTTCATTAAGAACCTTCTAAACTCAAGATTAAAATATATACTATCTACTTCTGTAATTCTAAGAGCATAACATATAATAGAATTACAAGCAGAACCTCTACCTGGACCAACTGCAATTCCATTATTTTTTGCCCAATTTACATAGTCTTCAACCATCAAGAAATAATCTTCAAACCCATGATAGTGAATTACATCTAGTTCTTCTTTTGCCCTATCTATATACTCTTTATTATATTTACCCCTAAACTTTAATCCATCTTTTACGTGTTTAACAAGCAGCTTATAACTATCCAATTCTTCACCTAAAGATGGTAAAATCTGTGGTAACTCTTTTAAGTATTCACATGCGTCTTCACATTTACTTTCTATTTCATCTAAATTATTATACATATCATCTGCAATAGATTTTACATCTTTAAAATCATTCTTATGCATATGTATAAATCTTTTTCGCATATCATCTGGTCTTGGCATATATCTCTCTTTATAAGTTTCTTCTATATGTTCAAGATTATGACCTGCAATCTCATGCATCTTTAAATAACTTTCCCAATCCTCTTTTCTACCTCTATGAGAATCAGAAGTTAATATACATTTTATTCCTAACTTTTGAGCCAACCTTATACTTTCTATATTTACTTTTTCTTGTAAGCCTTTTTCTGAAACTTTATATGGCTGAACCTCTACATAAAAATCATCACCAAATATCTCTTGCATTCTTAATAAATACTTTTCTGCATTTTCATATTTACCATTTATAATACATTGAGATAAATAACCAGCGACACAAGCTGTAGAACAAATCAACCCTTCGTGATACTTTTTTAACAATTTAAAATCCCATATTGGATTATAATACTTTTGTTTCTCACCTTCAAACTGAATCCTATTAAGATTACCATAACCCTTTAAATTCTTGGCTATCAATACTAAATGGTAACCTCTTTCTTTTTCTTTATACTTTGGTAAGAAATATCCCTCTACACCTAATATTGCTTTTATACCTACTGACTCGCACGCTTTATACGTCTGTATTAGTCCATTTGTATTACCATGATTTGTTGTACATAAAGTTTTATATCCTAATTCTTTTGCTATAACAGCTAACTCTGCAGGTTTACCAAATCCATCAAATGTACTAAATTCATCATGTCTATGTAAATCAAACATTATTCACTTACATCCTTTCTCATATAAGAATTGTTTTATAAAAACCTCTTATATAATCTTCATCTACTATTAACTTAAAGCTATCAGTCTTTTTTATTAAATCACACACCTCCATATCTGGCCTTTTAATAACACCTGTTTCATTTATCCTCTGCTGCTTCAATACAGAACCATTTATAGCATCTTCAAAATATCTTGTTAACCTTACACATACATTTTCTGGTGCTACAACCAGTTCCCTTTTATTTATTATATCATATATATCTGGAAACGTCAATCTCAAGTCATATAAATCTACGTCATTTAAAATTAATGGCACACAATTACATATAACAGCTTCCATAAATCTTACTATATTAAATCGTTCTTTCATATAGCTTGGATTTATAATAGTATATTTTGATAACATCAAATTATATAAATATGTGTCCTGCTTTACCCTTCTATCTCTACCATCTACATCAAAATAATCTACCCTTCCGCGAGATGGATTGTTTCTTACAAAGCCTATTCTTCTTCTACCAAGCTTTTTATCTATCTCTGTTTTAACAGCACTTAAATATTCTTTTCTTTCATTTGTATACGCAGATGCTATAAAATACAATTCTTGAGCTTTAGGAATGTCCTGAATAAATGTATTATATAAAGCCCATTCATACATTGGTATATATTCTATATTACCCCAATTACAAACACCATATCTACTATAACTCTTAAAATTCCATACACTACTAAAATCAACCTCTTCTGGGTCAATCATAAATTGAATTACATTTTTTCTTCTACATGCCTTTACGAATACAAGCCTTTCTATTAGCCGCTTCATAAAATCATATTGCATATTCCACTTATCATCTGCAATTATATTTCTACTAATATTCATTAACATATCTGTATTAAGAACTTCTTTATTATCTCTTAATACAGGTGTCTTAATTAATATAATATTATCACACTCTGCAACCATATATTTATAATGGTTATACATCTGACTCCACGTTTCATAATTCCACTGATTTGCTTTTACCAAAATAACAGAATCATTATTCAACATTTTTTGCATTTTGTTGTTCTTATAAAAATCTACAACAAATAAATTTGGAATAAACTGAGACAACTGATTTAAAATAGCACCAATTGTCTCAGTCTGATGTGATTCTATATTTGATAACAGCACGACAGCTGTTACACCCATTTTACTCCTCTTTCTTCACATTCCTTTCATAAAGATGTAAGCTTCCAGCTATATGAGTATATGTACCTAATTCAATCCCAAGCTGCATACTCATTAAAATCTGCATACATGTAAACTGAAAAACATCATATGGAAAACCCATCCATATATCATTTGACCTCATATATACTGTCATATATAGCTTATTATCTCTTATAAAGAATTGTAAGCTCACTGTACAATTTACATCTTTACTATCAATATTACTAGGTTCCTTTATATGTATTACCGCTCTTCTCGAATTTGAATTTTCCAACAGCTCTGCTTTAACAAATGCCCACTGGTCAAATCCAAACTTATTTTTTATACAATAACCATAATTAGAATTTACAGTCTCGCCATCATCTGACATTCTATCCCAGCCGTGTGTATACTTCTGTATCTCTGCTAATGCATTGTTACCTGATAAATACCACAACATTTCACCTATTGCATATTTGATTGGCATTTTCCTTATATTAGACTTCAATATATTATTTATTGGGTTCTCTATAACAGTTATGGCATTTATTATCTCACCATGTACATCTCCATCTCTTGACTGATTTTTTGAGTCCTGACTACATAAAACGTTATACCAAAATTCCCATGCTTCGTCTATTCCTTCTGCAACCTTCATAACATTTACATTATCTATTGCGCTATAATCAAACATTTTTACTTTCTCCTTTTTACTTTACTCTTTATCTTTAGTAATGTGCATTATAGATAATACATTATGTATATCTTCTACAAAATATTTAGCATCCATAAACCCGGCTAATAAATCTCTTAAGTAATAAATTACGCCAACCCTTAAATCTTTATTATACTTAAGCATTAATGTTCTTTCTATAACATCTGATTTAGAACTTACAGTCAATAAAGAGCTATATATACCTGCATATCTGTTTATACACTCTTCTCCATACTCTTCTATAAACAGCGGTACACATCCATAAAATATAGACTCTATAATTCTTGCTGTCATAAAATTATTTTCTACATATTCTTTCTTTGCTAACAACAATGTACACACTGAGTTGTTATATACGCTCACCATTTCTTTGGTTTGAAGTCTTCTTCCAAACTCTACATTTGGCCATCTTGTTTTACTATCTCTATTTGATTCTAACCAATTACCATATACAACTACATCATTTAATTCTGTAGGAACATATTTATCTATGCACCAATCTCTTTCATATCTATTTCCTACATATATAATATTGTATGTTAACATGCCGGTATTTGCAACCGGTATATCAAAAATTCTATCAAAGTCAAATGGAATTTCAACGTGCATAGAATTTTTGCCTTCCCATTTATAACCTAACTCAAATATAAATATGTTATCTTTATTTGGTAACTCATCTAGCATTTCACTGGTTAACTTATAATCCAAATCAAATATTATCATTGGTATTTTATATATACTACAATATTCACACAAACACTCTTGCATAAAGAAATCTGGTTGATAATTCTTATAATCAATGCTATCATTATGTTTTTGTGCTATATATCTTGTAGAAAATGTATTTCTTCCAGGTATTGGCATTCTCCACTCATGTAATATAACATCACAATCTTTTAAGCCATTTTTATTCCATATTTCAAATATGCTACCCTTTGATACAAGCTTCATATCTGACTCTTTTGGCATCTTTACCATACTTTTATATGCATTTAATCTTTCATTACTACACCAAGATGAAAACAATCCATTTTGTTCTTTTTCAAATCCAACATAATCTCTATCTGGCATAATCTGTATTACTTTATCTCCGGCTTTTAATAGACCATTAATTATAGACCAACTATAAAAAGCATTTCCATCTGGTGTACTTGCAATATTCCCATTTACATCATATTTTGTATCTCCAAGATAGCCCCAATAACTATAACCAACAATCATTAGTCATACCTCCTTTGGCATAATAGATTACACTTTCCATCAAATGGACAATCAAATGGTACAACATTTTTTACTATATCATTAAATGGCTTCTCATAAATATTTCCAATAACCAACTTTGACATAAGGCTTTGACATGTAACAACATCACCATTTGTATATACTGTAAAAACAGAACCAACACTATCACACTTTTTCTTTTTTCCTTCTAGCAAATTCTCGATAAAAATTCTGTCTTTATCATAAAGCATATCACTTTTTGCTAAAATATTTTTTAAATCACTTGGTTCTACATCACCATTTGTTTTCAACAAATCCATATCCTGAGCAATACAGAAATATACTTTATCAAACCCCAGCGCATACTTTATAAAGTTCATATCGTTTATAAAGTTATCTTCATTAAATTTACTATACGTATAGCTTAACTTTATATTAGGTATCTTTTCTCTATACTTATCTAAAATATAACCTATATGTAATAGATTACCTTTTACCCCTCTAATTATATCATGGTATATTCCATCACAACTAATTGTTAGATTTTTAACATTATGTCTATCTAAGATACCCTCTAACAAACGTATATTTACTGCATTAGAAAGTATTGTATAATTAACACCTAAATCATCAAGCATATCTAATAATGTATGTCTATATGGATATAATGTAAACTCTCCGCCACCTAATACAAAATCAGCATCTAAATTCTGTGCACATATATCTGCAACAACATTTGGATTTAGATTCATGTATTCACCTTTATATCTCCATATACTACATGTTTTACAGCGTGAATTACAATTTGTTGTTAAATAAAACTGTATTAACCTTTTATCCCTTGCCATTATTTAATATACCTCTAATTCTATCTAATACTACATCCATCGTAAACAACGTACACATACATTTATTTAATTTGCTTTCGTTATATAACTTAACAAACTCTTCATTATGTTTCGTCAGGTCTTTACCGTGCTGTCTGGAACTCCACTTTATATCAGTAGGCATAACATAAATAATAATATACTTGTCTTTATGCTCAAGCATATCTCTCTCAATAAGTTTCATATTTTCATACTGCGATAAACAATCCCTATCTACCAAACTATATACCGCTTCAGTCCAATGAAACCTATCCATTATTATATTTTGTGTAAAACCTGGCCAACTCCAAAAATCTACAAGTGTCTTAGCTCTTACATAATTACCTAATATGTTGTTAGTAGCAAAAACATTACCACTTCTACTTTTGCTCAAACTAACAAAATTACCACCAATTCTATCCTGCTTATATATAGGGACATTTAATTCTTCGCTTATTTTATTTGCTAAAGTTGTTTTACCAACCCTATCTATGCCTTCTATAATAATTACCATTTTTATTTACCTGCCTATCTATAATAGCACATATGGGATAGACTTTTACATCTACCCCATACAGCTTAATTATACATAAATATTATCTATAAATACCAAACAGAAATTCAGCAATAGATACACCATCAGGCACTTCTATTGGCTGCCCATCTATAATTAAAATATCAACAGCGGGTGCACCGCCTTTTACTTCACATTCCTCTCTACAATTACACGTTGCTTCGGGTTTCTCTTTGCAGTTGCACATCTGCTTCTTTGCCTCTTTATCAATCCTTGATTTAATAACACCAAGCTTTTTAAGTATTGCATTATATACGTCTTCCGCAGAGAATCCAGAGAACATTGATATATTAAACAATTCAATATAGCAATCAACAAGCTCATCAAGCTTAGCAGCCTTGTCATATTTCTCATTTCTAAAGTTTTTCCAACGCTTATCTGCATCAAGAAGCTCGCCAACCTCTGACATAAGCTGCTGAATATGATAAGATGCAAGGCGAATATCATCAATGGGCAATTCTACATTATACATATCTCTATATGTAGATTCTGAGCAATGTGATTTATCATACATACCAAGCTTAAGCATTTCTCTCTGATTTTCACCCTGTTTTTCATAAACCTTTTTAAAATCCATAATATAATACTCTCCATCACAATTTTGTAAATACATAGAATTAAGAATCGCTTCAACAATACAAGACGTCATATTTATACCTCAAGCATTATATATTACTCGTCTTCCCACTCATCATCTTCATCTTCGTCGTCGCCCCAATCACTCTGAGCTTCATCGTACTCTTCAAGAAGCTTAATATAATACTTCTGCGACTTTTTAGGCATTGCATCAATCTTCCTTTTCTTACACAGCTGAAACAGCTCCTTTGCTGACATAGACTCATAATCATTGTCATCATCTTCGTCTTCGTCATCTACATCAACATCTTCATCATAGTCATCTTCTACATCATAATCATTGCGTGTCTTCTTTGTTGACTTAGACTGCTTCTTTTTCGGTGTGTAATCTTCATCTTCGTCTTCATCTGGCTCATCGTCACTAGGCCAAGCTTTATCAATAAACTGAAGTACAGCCTTCTTTGAATAAGGTTTAGCCTTTGTATTTCTAAATTTAACTTTATCCATTGGTACAACAGAAAATGTCTTATTCTGCTGTTTACCTGAAACAGAAATCACATAATCTCTATCAAGAAGTGTTCCATATGCTTCATACATAGAAACGAGTGCAGGTACAGGAGAGCAATTGTTTACAGCAAACATAAACAGCTGAACTTCTGATGTTTCATAATTCCAAACAGACCAACAATACTGACTTCTTGTTCTTAAACTTGAATCATTACAGTACTCACACTCTCTACCAAATAATTCCTGGCACGGTACGTTTATGCCCTGTTCAAAACTATCGTGGAATACAATTTCCATACCTTCATCCATATCCTGGAGAAAGCGAATCCTCTGCTTCTGGCCTTCTCTAAAGTAAATAAATTTACTTTTATTCTGGCCACTCTTTTTAGCATCATTTTTAATCTTGTCTAATAAACCCATATTATGCTCCTTATCTTAAATCTTGTAAAGTTTTATTATAACACTTTTTAAATATAGATTCAGACATTTCACCTGGGTCTTTTATACCCTTCAAATATCTAAACCTTATAACTTTAAAATTTGTCTTTAGGTATTGTGTACCCATTCTACCATATTTGTCATTATCTAATGCACTTATAACGTGAGTTATTCCTTTGGCTTTTAATTTATTACACTGCTCATCTGATATTTTCCACCCAAGTATTGCAACGACATTGTCTACGCCATACTGAATGAACTTCAATCTATCCATATAACCTTCTACAACTATTACATATTTTTCTCTCCCATAATCTCCAACAAGAGTAGAAGCCCTACTAAAACCTGTATTATATAAATACTTTCTTTTCTTCTCAACATCTCTTTTTGTTGTTCTACAAACCCATCCTCTAAATTTACCATTATCAAGCATTGGAAAAATTATACTATAAGAATTATTATATGTTATTTTTGCTCCACACTTATTTAATGTTTGCGGGTTGAAACCTCTCTTTTCCATATAATCTCTAGCTTCAATAACTTCTTGTATTTCATTTTCGCCTACCCAATTTATTTTTGATAACCCATGATAATAGTCATAAGCTTCATTATATAATTGTTTATTTGGCTTTTTTCTTTTTGTAAACCTTTGTACTTCAATATCACTAAATTTATTTGACTTAATTATTTCATAATACAATAAAAGAGCATCTAAGTCATTTATGTTGTGGTACTTTTTTTCCATCAAGATTACAAATTTCTTAGCATCGCCAAACTTATCACAGCCAAAACAATACCATGTATTATTGTTTAAGTCAATAGAGAGTGATGGATTAGCATCATTATGAAATGGACAAATAATTTTTTGAACAGCCGCAGAGGAATATGGTAGTAAATTATAATATCTTAATACCTTAGCTAACTCATTGGCCATTATACTTACTAGCTCTTCTTTACTGTTACTCTATACTGCGGTTCCATTTTATTTACAATACTACATTTCTTTACTTCATCTGCCTCAATAAAACCTAAATCTATAAGTCTATCAATAGATGGTTCTACAACATACTCTTCATATGTTAAAAATCTTTTGAGCTCTTTAAATTCTATACCACTTTCTTTTAAAAACTCAAATAAACCATTCCAATCTGCAACTTGATATTTTTTCTTTACCACAGATTTTCTATACTTTTTGGGTAACATGTTTTTTAACTTATTTATATCCCATGCCACCTTTGTTACTATCACCCTTGTTATCGAGACACATTCTGTACCATCTAAACTATCAAGCTGGATATATACATGCTTCCCATCATCAGATAAAGTATCAAAACATTCAGCCATTGTATTTGATAATCTTGACTTAATACTGTTCATTTCAGATTGTAATGAATCTAACGTATGTTTATGTTCATAGTATTCTCTAGCTATACCAGCAATATACGTTAAGTAGTTTTTATACTTTTTATCTGTCTTTGCTGACATAATATTTATCCTTTACTATTCTTGACTTTGCTAAACAATTCGTAAACTCCTCTAGGCCATCTACTAGAAGTTTTAACCCAGATAATATCATCATAATCTACAACATAAATTCTACCATATGCTGTCTCAAGTTTAAGCTTTCTTCTTGCAGATGAACGATTAATAATTTTAGCAGACTTAACCTTATCACCAACCCTAAATGCTACAATAGTTCCAACCTCTGCATTTTCAATATACTCTAAGTGTTTATTTGCCTGCTCAGCTTCATTAATAACATCTGTTTCTTCAAACTCATCAATAGTATCTAAATCTGACTCTTTTTCACATTCGGTCTTAAGTGCTGCAATTTCTTCATCCGTACCAAACACTTCAACATCATCTGTCGCATCTTCTTCACTACAAACTTTAATGACCTCTTCGATAAGCTCTGCCTTTTTAAAACTCCTTATCTTTTTAACTCCTACAGATGATGCATACTTTCTAAGGTTTTCTACGTTCATTTCATTAAGATTTTCTCTTGTCACTAGCATTCTATGCTACCTCCACATTTTATTTTGTTAATATATGAGTTAATTAGAAACTTTCCTCTACTGAGGGATTTGTGTGATTTATCATCATACAAATAAATTATATCATAAAAAATATAATCCGTCAATAGAATGTTAAAAATATTTTTATGATATAAATACGCGCGTATATTAAAATAAGAAGGAATTATTGATTTACTATTGGTAGTTTCTTTACCTCTTCCATCAATCGCTCACATGTGCCATTTCCACCACGTTCTTTATATGGTGTATAAAGGTACTTTACTAAATCTTCATACTCATCTTTTGTTATACTTCCTTTAGCTATATACTTTTCACACAACGTACATATTGAACGATATGCTAAACCTAATAATAACCTATCATTAACACTCTTTTTGTCTTTTTTATTTTGCCAAACTGTTATAATGAACTGCCAAAATCCTGTACTAGCAAATATTGTCAACAATAGGGTAATAACTAAATTTTGTTCTTCCATTTATTTTAAACCCCCATTTTCGTAAAGTCAATATCATGCTTTATTTTTTTATTATATTTTTTTATAAGTCCTTCTTGTTCTGACATCATTAATATAACATCATAATCTGTAGCTTTATCTTTCATCATATTTTCATTTATTGTTTTTATTTCACATTCTACATCATATATTAATGCTTGTAACAAAACACCAAATGTAACATCTTCTTTACAAACGGTAACATAAATTTCTTTTAAAGCTTCTAATGTACCATTCTCCCATTCAAGCCACTTTGTTAAACCTGTTTTTACACCACTTCTTATGTTAGAGACCTCTACATCTGATTTTGTAAATTTATACCAAGATGATGGTATTATATCTGTATCTGTATTTGGTTTTACAATTATTAATTTATTATATTTATTTATATAATATTCTAATACAGAATTATATGAATTTAATTCACTTAAATAATGATACTTATGACATGTACTATAACCATTTAGACCTAAGAAATTATAGTATAACATCATCTGCTCATGGAACATTACTCCATCTAAAATTCTTGTTATCGCCTTTTCATACTGCCCTTCCATATATTTACCTCAAATATTAAATCAGCGGGACTTGCGTCCCGCCTTTTTATAATGTTTAATTATTAAGCAACCTTATTTACTGTAATATTTACATTTATAAATGTAATAGCAGCAGAATTTAAAACCTGAATTGTTACCGGAGAAGAACAAACATTACATTGACAATTATTTTTATCAACCTGAATAAAAGTATCAAATGCAACATGTGTTCCAGTAGCTTGAGCATAAGGAAGTGGAGTACCATTTTTTGATATTTGTACAGTTGTTGCAGCAGAAGCTGTTCCATCTACTGTAACTCTATAAACACCACATTTATTCAACTCAACAGTTCCCACACCAGATAATGATTCTGCACAGCCTTTGTCAATTGCAACATTATTGAATGGAATAATACCATCAGCAGCTACGTCTACATTTAAACTATAAGCTTGGAGCATATTTAATACCTCCTTACTTAATTAACCACACTGTTGGCAACCACACGGAAAATTACCAGCACTAAATGTCCATGCATTCGGGTAGCGTACTACGCCAGCCATAGCCTGCTGCATCTGAACATTCTGCAGCTGGTCTCTAAGTTCCTGAATAGTATTTCCATCCATCTTTGCTGTGAGCCTCTGCTCAATACCAGCAAGCTGCATTGAAGTCTCATACTTGTTCTGCGCAATCTGAGCACTAAGACCAGCACCCTGTTCTGCAATCAACATCTTTGTTGAACAGCAACATTCATTCTGATTACCGAGAATATTCTGCTCCATGGTCTTTACATCAGCAATCTGCTGACTAAGACCCATCTGCACATCTTTCATGACATTGATATTGTCATACTTAGCCTGCTGTGTAGCTGCAACAGCCTGAGCTGTACCACCGGTAACAGCATTCATAAGGTCACGATTCTGGTCCTGAAGGTCATTAAAATTAAAACCATTCTGGACAAAATCCTGTGTAGCATACTGCGGTCTATATCCACCACCATACAGACCTCCACCATTGCCAAGACCACCAAGAAGAAGCAGAGCAAAAATCCAGAAGAAAGCATTGTTTCCACCCATACCATCATTAGACATTGCCATTACATCAGCCGGTGAAAGAGAACCACCATCAGTCATTTAGTTACCTCCTTTTCTAATAAAAATAGTTTGTAATACGTTGACGAGTTACAAGTCTGGCCGGACTTTATTTTAGCATACCAAGAATCTGATTAGGGTCGATGCCCAATCTTTGTGCTTCACTATAAAAAGCACGTTTCGGGTCACCACCATTTTGATTAATCAAATTCATGGCGTTAGCTACATTAGGATTTTGAGATGCTAAATGTTGAAGCATTGCACTTGGGTTTTTAGCTGCTTTAATTGTATTAATTACACCAAGCATATTATTTTGTTGATTGCTGCTGGTTATTCCTGTTCCTCTGTTGCCTCTTGTCCCCATTACTGCTAAAATTGGATTCATTTACATTACCTCCATTTTGTAACTGTACAACCGTTTCTTCTAATTTACTAAGCCTATCCAGTACATCATTCATATTAACAGGCGGCTGTTCTACATGTGGTGTAACATCAAATGGTGTTGTTGTTTTATAACCTGCGCCATCGGTTTCTACATACCAAACAATATTTGCAGTTTCATCAAGAAGTAGTACAGAACTATTTGGACCCATATGAAATGCATCAACACCTGGTTTTCCTTTTACTTTGATGACCTCATATTTTGGCATCATACTTTGACTCGGCATTTGCGGATAAGGATAACTATTATACATACCATTCATATTTTGTGGATAGCCATTATAATTCATATTATGCCTCCGAAACTATAAAATTCTGGTCAGCCCAGCATTTCGGACCCCATCCATCTTTTCCACCTAAATCAACACCATTTTTCAGTCTATCTTCAATATAACAAGCAATGGCATACATTGTATTTGAAGTCTCATAATCATTACCAGTATGACCATCAAGCTTTAACTGTTTTCCATCTCGACCTTTATATCCTCTTGCTCTAAGAATTTCCTGTACAAGAAGAACATCGCCACCTTCCATTGCTACACCATTTACAATTTCAATAGTTCTTAACTTATATGTTACAGCCATATTATCCTCCACTAATACAAAATTGTCAACCTGCTCACCTTTTGCTTTTGCAACTATTTTACCATCAGTTAAAACAACCACTGTATGACCCTTTACTTTTGTAACAAGAATGTCACCTCTTCTTAAATAGTCCGGATTTCTACCCGCTGGATTTGTTACATTTATAAACCTACCGGTGTCCATAATAACATCATATTCATCTGTGGTACAAAAATCTCCAACAAAAATACCGGCATATGCTAAACATAATCTAACAAGTGCAGAACAATCTGTTTCTACTTTTGCAGTAATAAGTGCTGGGTCATAATTTCCACCATTATTATACTTACACCAATCATATGCTGTAAACCTTTCGTTTTGGTCATACCCTATATTATTATTAGAGCAAGCATGCTCCATTGCTGTAGCAATGTCCTCAGCAACTTTAGAACTTTTTGCTCTAATGACATACCAACCTTTTGAATGTAAATACCAATCTTGAGTAGCAACTTCTTTACCAGTCTGGTCACCTGCTTTACCAAAAGTTGCGTGGCCATTTTCATCAATTCTTGCTGAACCAATCAATACCATTTCAATCACCTACTTTCACTAATACAAAATTATCAGGAATTTTATGTTCAGGCTTTGGTTTGTGTATATAACCAAACGGGTCAGCTTTAACATCTGGAAAACAATAAAACGTATAAATTGAACCATACTTATTTGTTATTACAGTTACATCTTTAATATACTTACTTCTATCTCGTTTATTAAACGGCTTACCATAATTTGATGTTGAAACAATATCTGAGAAACAATCATGCTCATCAACATATTGTGGCAATGTTCTATTGGCAAACACCAAAACATCCCTTATTACATCAATTTGTTCCTTTGTTGCATTTCCATTATCCATATGATAACTAGCATTTGAAAACCAACCAGAATAACGCATGAATGAATAAATATCATTTCCAAACATTTTAGGATAATATGTACTTGTTTCCAAAATATTAGCAGCAAGTGATGCTTCCGCTTTTATACCTTTTATTGTTCCTTGTTCCTGTACACATAACTTAGTTATTTTTATCAACTTGTCTTCTGATAAATTATACTTTTTAAACATTTTTATTCCTCTAAATGGGCGTTTAGTTGACTTACTTATCCTCATATTGTATCTGTAATGCTTCATGCGTTATGATGTGTAGACTAGGCATTTACATATCCATCAATGTTAATATACAAGCAGGTAAAGCAATTAATAAAGGAATAATGAAAATTAAAAACACATCCATAAAATGTACACCTCTTAAAACATATGATTTTGTAAGACCAACATAAACGCCTTCATCGTTTTGTTGACTACTTTATGACGGTGTATATTCACGCATTCCAATGAACTCAACTTTCACTCCGAATCCGCCACTTCCTGCCGTTGCAAGGTTTGCTCTGTCTGTGCCATTGTAAAGCACCTTTGCATACCCTCGCTGTGCGTTGTTTGTGACCGTAACAAGAGGCTTGCTCGTATCCTCGTTTGTATCGAATACACGCAAATTGTCAACAACGGTATAAGCACCATCTATTTTTACTGCTGTGCCACCACCCACACTCATAACCATATCACAATCAACAAGTGATGAATAATCTTTAAGTGTGATTATCGGAGCATTACTAGCACATCTATCGAAATTGCATCCTGTGATAAGCGTCTCATTTCCCTCAAAATAAACCACGACAAGTTCTGGCTGAGTCGAGAACTGGCAATTCGCAAAGACTGTAATACGTTCGGACGTTGCGGAGTTTTCAAGAGTATCAACAGATATGAAAGGCATACCATTATTAAACGGGTCTACCTGCAAATCTGTATCCATCATAACAGCGTTGTAAGTAAATATATCGTTGACAAAATGCAATCCCTTAACCTTGTCACGAATGCGAATAGGTGTGTAATCTGCATTTGAATCATACGCCCGTGTATGTGCTTCGAATTTGCAGTTTGTGATAAGCACCTGAAAAACGCCGTGTATATCAAGGAAACGAGGAGAATGCTCAAATCGGCATCCATCAATAACTACAGCATTAGTTTTCATCTTTGTGGTTTCGGAAAGTACAATAGCGTAGTTATGCTGTCCATCGTCTGCGCCAAATCCAGTATTCCCACAAGTAAAACCATCACAATCACGTACTCTTGAATCCCATACGCCTTCAAAGACAATGGCGCCTTTCCAACACCGATTGAAGAAAAGTCTTTCAAACCAACAGCTCTGGCAAGCTCTCGCTTTAAGTCCAAGAACATCCTGTCTGTCTCCGATTGTGAAATCTGTCAACGTAACATACTGAATCAAATCTTCAATGTATTCAGCTGTATCAGCATTAATTTGAATTATCGGCTTTGTAAGGTCTGCTGCTATAATTTTGGATGATTCCCAAACCCCCGTAATGATAACATTTGAGCGATTTATATACAGGTTTGCTTTGTATGTTTTGGCTCCGAGCC
>OCTX011902569.1_pt1 | contig 57795 bp, 43 predicted proteins | sample 1539691 | NCBI WGS metagenome assembly OCTX01 (sample SAMN02144231, study PRJEB22623) | gut metagenome | biome: sheep rumen | host: Ovis aries | place: New Zealand
GTACCCCTCTGGGGTAGAAATCGCTCAAATCTTTACAAATCAAACAAATATTTTGATAGATTTGGTTAGATTTGTAAGATTTCTCGCCGTTGGCGACTACCTCGGGATGTTATCACCACATTGATTTTAACATCCAACACTAAACACTAAACACTCAACACTCAACACTCAACATTCAACATTTCAACACTAAACACTAAACACTAAACGCTAAACACTCAACATTTAACATTCAACGCTAAACACTCAACACTAAACGCTCAACACTCAACACTCAACACTCAACACTCAACATAACAACTCCCTTATCACCAAGTCTTTGTTTGTTATGAATGCCAGCATGTCGCGATAGATATAGCAGTCATCGTAAGTTGTGGTTTTCAATGTGCCCTCCTCTGCCACGAAAATCTCAGCATCGGGATAGGCAAGGATTACTGGAGAGTGAGTAGAGATAATGATTTGCGAACCAGCGCTGACCGCTTCTTTCATCCACACCAAGAAACGAAGTTGATTCATATAGGACAATGCAGCTTCTGGTTCGTCAAAGATATAAAGTCCTTTACTCTTCAACCTATTGGTAAACAATGACATAAAACTCTCACCGTGCGATTGCTCATGCAGGCTTATACCACCATAACCATCCAACATACTTTGGTCTTCCCGTGCAATTCTATCTACCTCAGAAGCTACATTATAAAAGCTTTCTGCACGAAAGAAGAATGCATTCCTGTAACTCAAATCAGCTCTCACGGCACGTAATTCCTCATAGAGAGAAGAATGAGTTTCCTGTGTTCGGAAGTTGAAGTTCTTACTTCCACCTTCTGCATTCAATCCTAACAGATTTGCAATGGCTTCTAATAGCGTAGATTTCCCAGAGCCATTCTCCCCCACGATATAAGTAACGCTTTTTGAGAACTCCAAGGTCTTTAGATTGCGAACAATGGGAAGATTAAACGGATAGCCATCATCCGCCGAAGGAACATGCTCATTCCTAATAGCCCTAAGAAATATGTTTTGACCGTTGATATTCATTGTTATGGGTTATAATATCTCCATTGCGATAGCCGCGCAAGCCTCTGCATCAGCAAGAGCATGATGGTGGTTTGCTAATTGATAGCCACACTCAGCAGCTACGGTATGCAGTTGGTGGTCGGGCAAATAGCGAAAGGCACGACGGGAAGCAGCAAGAGTGTCGTAAAACTCATAGTCGGGATAATCCATTTGATAGACGCGGAACACGGCTTTCAGGCAACCTTCATCAAAAGGCTTATTGTGTGCTACGAGGGGTAGACCTTCAATCAGCGGTTCTATTTTTGCCCAAACCTTAGGGAATACAAGAGCATCATCTGTGTCGGCACAACATAAGCCGTGCACTTGACTGCACCAATAGTTATAATAGTTAGGCTCGGGCTGAATCAAGGAATAAAACTTATCCACAATCTCGCCATTTCTAACAATGACAACACCAACGGAACAAATCGATGAACGCTCGTTGTTAGCCGTTTCAAAATCTATCGCAGCAAAGTCTTGCATTTGTTATCTCCTTATCTACATTTAGAGGTGAGTGGTGAGGTTTGTAAGAGTAGAATTAAGGAGCTAAGCAATAACTACTTAACTCCTTAATACTATATTCAACGACTCTTCAACTCCTTGGTTTCAAGGGAATTGAGAGAATGTAATCGTGCGTTATAAGTTCAGACTCTTCTTGATAGCCTCAATCTTCTCTGTTGCAGCAGCCATGCAACGATCATAGCAACCAGCGCACTTGAAGGTTGGGTCTTTCACCTCAACATAGAACTTAATCTTTGGTTCAGTTCCAGAAGGACGAACAGATACTTTCGTGCCATCATCGCAGAACCATTGAAGCACATTGCTTGTTGCTGGCATATCCACCTTCTCTACCGTTCCGTCAATCTTCTTTGCCTCAAGGCTCTCGAAGTCTTTCCAAAGAACGATTTTCGAACCACCAAGTTCTGTTGGAGGATTCTTGCGGAAGTCAACCATCATCTGTTTGATTTCATCAGCACCCGTCTTACCTGGCTTCACTACATTAATAGTAAACTCACGTGAGAATCCATATTCGGTATAGATGTCCATCAACAGATCATAAAGCGTCTTGCCATTGTCTCTTGCCCATGCTGCTATCTCGCAAATCAAGCAGATTGATGCTGGTGAATCCTTATCGCGAACTTTGTCAAATGGCAAGAATCCGAACGACTCTTCACCACCACCGATGTACTTTTTCTTACCCTCGTTGATGCGAATCTCGTTAGCAATCCACTTGAATCCAGTGTAGCAATCCTTATACTCTACGCCATTCTTCTTGGCAATCTCGGCAATAAGTTCGGTGGTTACAATGGTCTTCACGAGGAATTCATTACCCTTCAATTGACCAAGTTTCTTCTTGTTAGCGATGATGTACCATGAGAACATCATACAGGTCTGGTTTCCATTAAGGATTTCCCATTCACCCTTACTGTTTCTACAAACGATAGCAAGACGGTCAGCATCGGGGTCAGATGCGATAACGAGATCGGCATTCAGTTTTGTACCCAACTTCATACCCAATGTCATTGCCTCTGCATTCTCTGGATTCGGAGAAACAACCGTTGGGAAATTACCGTCGATTACCATCTGCTCAGGTACTACGTGGATATTTTGGAAGCCCCAAGAACGTAATGCTTCTGGAATAATCACACGACCTGTTCCATGCATAGGAGAATAAACAATGTTGAGGTCTTTCTGGCGCAAAATAACGTCTTGGTCAACCATAGCTTCCTTTACAGCCTGCAGGTAATCCCAATCCATCTCACCACCAATAATCTCAATCAGGTCTTTGTTGCCTTCGAACTTCACGTCGGCAATCGTTACCTTATTCACTTCGTCAATGATACCCTTGTCATGTGGAGCAAGCACCTGAGCACCATCATCCCAATAAGCCTTATAACCATTGTATTCTCTTGGATTGTGACTGGCAGTAACATTTACACCTGCTTGGCAACCTAACTGACGAATGGCAAATGAAATCTCAGGTGTTGGACGAAGACTCTCAAACAAATACACCTTGATACCATTAGCAGAGAAGATGTTGGCAACTGTCTCGGCAAACAAACGGCCATTGTTACGACAGTCATGACCAACCACTACAGATAAGTCTGTACGGCCAGGGAATGCCTTCAAAACGTAATTAGCGAAACCTTGCGTAGCCATACCAACGATATAGACGTTCATACGGTTAGTACCAGCACCCATGATACCACGGAGTCCACCTGTACCAAATTCCAAATCACGATAGAAAGCGTCTATCAACTCTGTCTTGTCTTCATTGTCGAGCATTGCCTGTACGGCCTTGCGTGTCTCCTCGTCAAAGGCTGGAGAAAGCCATTGTTTTGCCCTTTCTTCACACTGGGCAATCAAAGCAGCATTATTTTCCATTTTTAATTGATTAAGTTTTTAGTTTACATTAAGATTTTGGCAAAGATAAAATAAAAATACGACAATGCCAAAGAATTATCGCGAATTTTTCAGATTTTTCTTTCATGAATCAAAGATAATGCATAACTTTATCCCCGAATTACAAAAAACGCATTAAATATGAAACGAATTGCTACCATATTCTGTTTGGCATTCTTTCTCGCCAACACCGCTTCGTCAACCATGTCAATGGGTCAGAATCAAGAAGAAGAAGAAAAGTATTTCATCAACGTTGGCAACCTCCACATGACGATTAGTGAGAATGGAGGAAAAATCTTGTCATTGAAATACGACGAAACGGAAGTCATCTCTCAATTACGATGGCCTGAGTCTTTCGGTAGCACATTCTGGACAAGTCCACAACGAGAATGGAACTGGCCGCCCGTATCTGAGTTTGACAAACAACCCTATACCGTTGAACAAAACGATGATGCAATCGTTATGACCAGTCAACCCTCATCACGTCTTGGACTGCAAGTGAGCAAGAAATTTACGACCGATGAACAACACAAGGCTATCGTTATCACCTACTCTATCAAGAATGTTACAGATACGATACGTTCAGTTGCACCTTGGGAAATCACACGAGTACCAAACAGCGGTCTTATCTTCTTCGATGCTTCCAAAGAAAGCATCACACCCGCAAACCTCCTTCCATTCCAATTTGCACATGATGCAGCATGGTATCAAGCAGATGCAACAAACGAAAACCGTAAGATAAACGCAGATGGAAAAGGATGGCTTGCATACGCCAACAATGGTTTGCTACTCGTTAAGCAGTTTACCGACCTTAATGCCTCTCAACCCGCTCCAGGCGAAGCTGAGGTTCAAGTGTATGTCAATAGAGGAACTACATATATTGAACTGGAAAGCCAAGGAGCATATACTGCTCTCAATCCAGGTCAACAACTCTCATGGACGGTTCGTTGGTATTTACTCCCTTGCAATACAGAAAACCAACCTTCAAAATCCCTTCTCGATTTGGTGAAAAAGTTAAATCATTGAGCATTGAGCATTGAACATTGAACGTTGAGCATTGACCGTTGACCATTAATTTGTTTTGTCAATGCTCAATGTTTAATTTTTAATATTTAATCTTTAATGTTCAATGACTAACGGTCAATGAATGAAAATATCTCCTCTATTCTTCCATAATTAAATAATTTTGTGTACCTTTGCACCAAAACTATAAAGAATGGAATTTCATTTCACGGGTGTCATCATTGCCATTTGTACGTTCTTGACCATTGGCGTGTTTCACCCCTTGGTCATCAAAGCCGAATATCACACAGGTACAAAGTATTGGTGGGTGTTTCTCATCTTGGGAATCGTGAGCATCGGTTGCGCCTTTTGCGTGGCAGACGTGTTCTGGTCGTCTATCCTCGGCGTGCTGGGAGCCTCATTCCTTTGGTCAATAGGAGAACTGTTCTCACAAAAGAAGCGCGTGGAAAAGGGATGGTTTCCCATGAATCCCAAGCGCAAGCACGAATACAGTCCCATTGACAAGAACGAAACCCTCTGTCCTGTACACCACGGCAAGAGCATCTATGCCATTGAAGAAGAGGAAGAAGATAAGCAACCATAACCCACTCAACGAATGAAAACCGAGCTTATTCTTGTTAGCAAGACTACGGACAAGCACCTCGCGGCAGGTATTGATGATTATGTGAGCAGAATATGTCACTATCTGCCTTTCGCCATCACCGTCATTCCAGAGTTGAAAAACACCAAGAACATGACGGAAGAGCAACAAAAAGTTCGAGAAGGAGAACTTATCTTACAAAAGATACAACCCTCAGACACCGTGGTACTCTTAGATGAGCATGGAAAGGAATTCAGGAGCATTGAATTTGCCGACTGGTTGCAAAAGAAACAAAACACGGCAAGGCGATTGGTATTCGTCATCGGAGGTCCATACGGATTCTCGGAATCTATCTATAAAAGAGCAGACGAACAACTATCTCTCTCAAAGATGACATTCAGTCACCAAATGGTGCGCCTGTTGTTTGTCGAACAAATTTACCGCGCCTGTACCATCATCAAGGGAGAGCCCTATCATCATGAATAACCATCAACAACCAAAAATATCATACGAAACAATGAAAAGAAGACTATTTCATATCATCATCGCACTATCCATCTTTGCGCCCATCAGCGCACAGCAATGGCCCACACCCACCAGAGAATCGAAACCTGGAGCACGTTGGTGGTGGTTGGGTTCGGCAGTGGATGAGGAAAACCTGCAATGGAACATGCAGCAATATGCCAACCACGGTATCGGAGCCTTGGAAATCACGCCTATCTATGGTGTGAAAGGAAACGATGCAAACAACATCCCGTATCTCTCTGAGAAATGGATGGATATGCTGCGATTCGTGGAGAATGAAGGAAAAAAAGACGATATTGAAATATCAATGGCAACGGGAACGGGTTGGCCATTTGGTGGTCCTTGGGTACCTATTGAGGAAGCCGCATGTAAGGTGGTGTTTGTAGAGAAATACTTCGAGGGAAAGAAAGTGAAGAATCTCGACCTATCGGTAAACGATAAGGAAAAGCCTTACGCTAAGTTGGGTAAGGTCATGGCATTCACCGAGACACTAAACGGAGAACGATTCTGTTTTGATGTTACCTCTAACGTTTTTGAGAATAAGTTGACTTGGAAGGCTCCCAAGGTAAAGAAGTCTTCTAACAAATGGCACATCATAGCACAATACAACTCACGTACTCGCCAGAAAGTGAAACGTGCAGCTCCTGGTGGTGAAGGATGGGTGATTGACCACTTCGACAAGACTGCCGTGAAGCACTACTTAGAACATTTCGATAAGGCTTTCAGTCAATATGGCATCGATTATCCACATACATTCTTCAACGATTCGTATGAAGTATATGGTGCCAATTGGACACCTACCCTACTCGACGAGTTTGCCAAACGTAGGGGATATAAGTTGGAAGAGAACTTCGACCGATTGTTGCAAGGCGACAAGCAAGTGGTGTCTGACTATCGTGAAACCATTGGCGACTTGGTATTGGAGAACTTTACCGAGCAATGGACTGATTGGGCACACTCACATGGAGCTATCACACGTAACCAAGCACACGGAACACCAGGCAACTTGATTGACTGTTATGCTGCCGTTGATATTCCTGAGATAGAAGGATTCGGTCTTTCTGAGTTTGGTATCAAGGGATTGCGCACCGATCCAGGAATGACGAAGAAAAACTTCTCTGACCTCTCCATGTTGAAATATGCGCCGAGTGCCGCTCATATCATGGGTAAGAAATACACGTCGAGTGAAACATTTACTTGGTTAACCGAACATTTCCGCACGTCGCTCTCACAATTGAAGCCTGATATGGACTTAATGTTCTGCGCTGGTGTGAACCACATGTTCTTCCACGGAACCGCTTATTCACCCAAAGACGATGAATGGCCAGGGTGGAAGTTCTATGCTTCCATCGACATGTCGCCCACCAATTCCATTTGGAAAGATGCACCTTATTTTATGAAATACGTGGAGCGTTGCCAGAGTTTCCTGCAATGGGGAAAACCCGACAATGACTTCCTCGTATATTTGCCCGTACGCGACATGTGGCAAAACGACACTAAGAATCTCTTGATGCAATTCGACATTCACTCGATGGCAAAGAAAGCACCAGCCTTTATCAAGGCTATCCTCGACATCGACTCATTAGGTTACGATTGCGACTACATCAGCGAGAAATACCTATTGACCACGCAATACATCAACGGTATGTTGCAAACCGCTGCTGGAACGAGATACAAAGGCCTCATCATCCCAGGCAACAACATCATGACCGATAAGTTGAAGGCACACATCGAATCGCTGAAAGCACAAGGTGCCAATATCGTGTACGGAATTGACGGTGCGCAAATGGCAAAGACTGCCAAGGCAGAGATGATGAAAAGCAGATATAGACTGAAGATGATTCGCAGAAGCAACGAGAAAGGTTATCACTATTTCATCGCCAACCTCACGCCACACGACATCAACGAGAACGTGAACTTGAGTGTGGACTTCGCCAATGCCATGTGGTTTAACCCCATGAATGGTGAACGATATATGGCAGAAACCAACAACGGAAAGGTACAAGTAAACCTACGTTCGGGCGAAAGTATGATACTGGAGACCTTCAATCAAGCAGAACCATCGGTCAGCGATTTACCCGTACGAAAGAACAAGCCATACGACAACAAGGGAAAATTGTTGAGCAACGGTTGGTATCTGAGTTTCACCGAGAGCACTCCCGAAATCAACAAGCAATACTTCATCGACGACTTGAAGACATGGGAGAGTTTGGACGAGAATACAGGAAAACTCATGGGAACGGGCGTTTATTCCGCCAAACTGAAACTTACGAAGAAAGACTTGGCAGGATGCAACGATTGGATTATCGACTTGGGCGATGTACGTGAGAGTGCCCGTGTCTACATCAACGACCAATATATCGGTTGTGCATGGGCAGTACCTTATCTATTGCCATTCAGCAACGTCTTTAAAGAAGGTATCAACACCATTAGGATAGAAGTAACCAACTTGCCAGCCAACCGCATCGCACAACTCGACCGCGAGAAAAAGCCTTGGCGCAAGATGAATGAAATCAACGTGGTGGACATCAATTACCAAAAGACCACCTACGAGCAATGGCCTCTCGTACCGTCTGGGTTGAATAGTCGCGTGATATTATACCGTGTTAAATAAATATATAAAAAATAACAGAATATCTTGGCACAATCTTTGCTTGATGAATTCATGATACATATTTTTGAATAATCATTTAAGGTAAAAGGACAACAACAATGACAAGCCAGTTTTCACATAAGGTGTCGGAGATACTCGCTTTCAGCAGAGAGGAAGCCACGCGCTTAGCCAGCAGGTCGGTAGGACCAGAACACTTGCTGTTGGGCATGATGCGCGATAAGGATTCCCTGTTGATAGATCTTATCAAGTATCACCATTGCGACATCGGGACTTTCAAGGAAGCATTGGAGAAGAAGGTGAGGGAGAATGAGTTCAACCAACCTATCCACACTTCTGAATTGGTCCTGAACGAGAAAGCCAGCAATATTCTCAAACTTGCTGTCTTGGAAGCACGCCTGCAAAGAACACAGATGGTGGACGTGCAACATCTGATTTTGGCCATATTACATGACCAAGTTAACAACGGTGCAAAAGAGGTATTAGAATTAAACAACATGAATTACGAAGATACATTATTATTTTTAAGGAAACCCATCTCGCCCGTTAAGAGCGGATTGGAGTTGCCCGACGAGTACGAAGACGATATGGAATCACCCCAAGGGAGTCACTCTGGGATGAAATCCGACAATGGTACTCGTACGGCAACGCAAAACAAGAAACCCAGTGGCAATACGCCCGTACTCGATAATTTCTCCACCGACTTAACCCAAGCTGCCATAGATGGGAAATTAGACCCCGTGGTAGGAAGGGAGAAGGAAATCCAGCGCGTCATGGAAATCCTCTGTCGCAGAAAGAAGAACAATCCCATCTTGATTGGTGAGCCAGGCGTGGGTAAGAGTGCCATCGTAGAAGGCTTGGCACAAATGATTGCCCAACATCACACCTCCCCTATCCTATTCAATAAGCGATTGGTAAACCTCGACATGACAGCCATTGTGGCAGGAACGAAATATCGCGGTCAGTTTGAGGAGCGCATTCGTGCCTTGTTGAAGGAACTGGAAAGCAATCCCGACATCATCATCTTCATTGATGAAATCCACACGTTAATCGGTGCGGGAAGCACACCTGGAAGCATGGACGCTGCCAATATCATGAAACCAGCATTGGCAAGGGGAACTATCCAATGTATTGGCGCAACCACTCTTGACGAATATCGCAACTCCATCGAGAAAGACGGAGCCTTGGAGCGCAGATTCCAAAAGGTCATCGTAGAACCAACGACTACCGAGGAAACGCTTGAGATTCTCCATAATATCAAGGATAGATACGAGCAACATCACCATGTAAACTACACCGATGATGCTATCAAGGCTTGTGTCAAATTGACAGAGCGTTATGTCAATGACAGATTCTTCCCAGACAAAGCCATTGATGCCTTGGACGAGGTGGGAGCACGCGTACATCTGCAACATGCGGAAGTACCACCCGCCATTACGGAAAAGGAAAAGGAGATTGGCTTCATCAAGGAGAAGAAACATGCTGCCGTGGGCAACCAGAACTTCGAATTGGCGGCAAGATACCGTGATAGGCAAACAGAACTGGAAAAGGAACTGGAAGAACTGAACGAGCAATGGTTGTCAAGTGACGCTGGAGAACGCGAGACGATTACCGATAAGGAAGTGGCCGACGTGGTTTCGATGATGTCTGGCGTTCCCGTGCAACGCATGGCAGAGGCAGAAGGTATTCGCTTGAAGGGAATGGCTAACAACCTCAAGAACGTGGTAATCGGACAAGACCCAGCCATTGAGAAAATCGTGAAAGCCATTCAGCGTAATCGTGTAGGATTGAAAGAACCCAACCATCCCATTGGCGTGTTTATGTTCTTAGGACCTACTGGCGTGGGAAAGACCTATCTTGCCAAGAAACTCGCAGAGTTTATGTTTGGTTCTGACGATGCCGTCATTCGTATTGACATGAGCGAATACACGGAGAGTTTCAATGTCTCTCGACTTGTCGGAGCACCTCCGGGATACGTGGGATATGAAGAAGGCGGTCAACTGACAGAGAAAGTACGCAGAAAGCCCTACTCTATCGTTCTTCTTGACGAAATCGAGAAAGCACATGGCAATGTATTCAACTTACTCTTACAAGTGTTGGACGAAGGTAGATTAACGGATGGAAACGGAAGGTTGATTGATTTCCGTAATACCATTATCATCATGACCTCAAACGCAGGTACTCGTCAACTGAAAGAGTTTGGTCGTGGAATCGGTTTCTCTTCCAACGGAACCATGGGATTGAGCATTGACGACAAAGACAAGGAATATGCCCGTTCCATTATCCAAAAGAGTTTGAGCAAGCAATTCGCGCCTGAATTCCTCAATAGGTTGGACGAGATTATTACCTTTGACCAACTCGACCTTGATTCCATCATGAAGATTATCGACATTGAGTTGGCAGGATTGTTCAAGAGAATCGACAACTTAGGTTATCATCTGGAAATCACCGATGTAGCCAAGGAATTCGTAGCCAAGAAGGGATACGACGTACAATTCGGAGCCCGTCCTCTGAAGCGCGCCATTCAAAACTATATTGAAGATGGCATTTGCGAGTGCATTCTCGGTGGCGAGTTCAAAACTGGTGAAACCATTTACATAGACAAACATCCCGAAAAGGAAGAATTAACGTTTAATAATAACAATAATTGAAAAGACGATAATGCCAAGTCGTTCTTAAAAAGAGATTGGCAAAAACAGCAATAGATAATCAACAACAATATGGAACTGATAGCAAAAACGTTCATGGGATTGGAACCCGTGTTAGCGAAAGAATTAATTGAATTGGGAGCCAACGACGTGCAAATCGGTCGTCGCATGGTGTCATTCTCAGGCGACAAGGAAATGATGTACCGTGCCAACTTCCAGTTACACACGGCTATACGTATTCTCAAACCCATTAGTCATTTCAAGGCTAAGAGCGCAGATGACATGTACGAGGAAGTGAAAAAGATAGACTGGAGCCAATACATAGAAAAGGGAAAGACCTTTTCAGTGGACTCCGTTGTCTACTCCGAAGAATTCCGCAATTCACGCTTCGTTACCTATAAAGTGAAAGACGCGATTGTTGACCAGTTCCGTGAGAAGACTGGAGAACGTCCCAACATTTCCGTCTCCAATCCCGACATCCGCCTGAACATTCACGTAGCGGAAGACAATGCCACCTTATCTTTGGATTCAAGCGGTGAATCTTTGCATCGTCGCGGTTACAGACAAGAGAGCGTGGAAGCACCATTGAATGAAGTGCTTGCCGCAGGTATGATCTTGATGACGGGATGGCAAGGAGAGACCGACTTCATCGACCCGATGTGTGGTTCGGGAACATTGCTCATCGAGGCCGCATTGATAGCACACAACATCAGTCCGGGCGTGTTCCGCAAGAACTATGCCTTTGAGAAATGGCCTGACTTCGATGCAGAACTGTTCGACATGATTTACAATGATGATTCTCGTGAACGCGAATTCACCCATCATATTTACGGTTACGACGTAGACATGAAAGCCGTGGGTAAAGCCCGACTGAATGTCAGGGCTGCGGGATTCGCCAATGAGATTACGGTAGAGGCTGCTGACTTTAAGGATTTCAAGCAACCCGCTGAGAAGGCTATCATCGTTACCAACCCACCCTATGGAGAGCGTATTTCTACGCCCAACCTATTGGCTACATATAAGATGATTGGCGAAAAGCTCAAGCATCAATTCACGGGAAATGACGCATGGATTTTGAGTTATCGTGAGGAATGCTTCGACCAAATAGGATTGAAGCCGTCTATCAAGATTCCCGTCTTCAATGGAAGCCTTGAATGTGAATTCCGCAAATACTCCATGTTTGAAGGAAGGATGAAAGATTTCCGTCAAGATGGTGGTATTGTCAAGACAGAGGAAGAGAAAAAGGCGATGGCTGAAAAGCACCGTTTCAAGAAAAACAGGGATTTCAAGAAGCGCTTGGAAGAAGAGGAAGAAAACGAAGGACACGACATTCGTTCATTCAGATTCCTTTCCTTGGAACGTGCCAACGAAAAGGAAGAACGTGAACGTGAGGCAAAGATGGAACGCTCGCGCAGAAACTTCGACCGCGAAAAAGGCTTTGACCGTGATAGAAACTTCAATCGTGACAGGAACAAAGATTTCAAAGGCGAAAGAAGATTTGACAAGAAAGACAGGAAGTTTGGACAAGGCGGCAAGCGCTTTGAGAGAGACGGTTTCCGTTTCAACGACAAGAAGAAACGAGGAAACAGGGATTTCGGAAACAATAATAGGAGATTCGACCATGAAGACGAAGATTAAGGTCATTGTTATTTGCCTACTTGCACTTCTCTGTCACATGGAAATCAACGCCCAAAACAAAACCTTTACGCTGGAAGACCTGAACTTCGGCGGAAATAACTATCGTAATATGGTTCCCAAGAACCAATATTACACATGGTGGGGCGACGAATTGATTCGTCAAGACTCAGAACAATGTTTTTTGGTAAACAAGAAAACGGGAAAGGAAAAAACACTCTTCACGCTGAGGCAAATCAACAATTGGGTGAAAAATAGCGGAATCTCTCATCAAGTACGCAACTTGTTCCATTCCCAATTCCATTACGCCGACCAACCGATTGTTTCCGTAACTGGCGACAACGTGTTTATGCTCATAGACTTCAAACAGAAGAAAGTGGTTTGGGCAGACAGCACATCTCGACCTTCCGCTCTTGAATGGGTGAAAACTTCCAAAGCTACGGTAAGTCTTGATGACAACCAACTTTGCGTGTTTGACGCACAAGGAAATAAGAAGCAACTTACCACCGATGGTTCAAGGGAAATCGTATATGGCCAAAGTGTTCACCGCAACGAGTTCGGCATTGACAAGGGAACATTTTGGAGTCCCGACGGAAAGCGACTCGCTTTCTATAGGATGGATCAAAGCATGGTGGCTGATTACCCGCAAGTAAACATTGACGCTCGCATAGCATCATACGAACCTGACAAATATCCTATGGCAGGTGAAACTTCTCACGTTGTTACCGTAGGTGTTTATGACTTGAATACAGGCAAGACGATTTACTTGAAAACCGCCAATCCCATTAATCGCTATTTCACGAATATCGCATGGAGTCCCGACAATCAAACTATTTATATGTTTGAGTTGAATCGCGACCAGAATGATTGTGAGCTCATCAGCTATGACGCAACAACTGGCGAAAAGCGAGAGACATTGTATCACGAAACACATACGAAATACGTGGAACCGCTCCACCCCATTCAATTTTTGCCTTGGGACAACAACAAATTCTTATTCCAAAGCGAACGCGATGGTTTTAACCACCTATATATATATGATCTGACGAAGAAAACATATACGCAACTCACGAAGGGTAATTGGGTGGTAATGGGCGTATTGGGCTTTAACACGAAAGATAAATCTATCCTCATTCAATCCAACGAAGCCTCTCCCATTCAAAAGAACACCTATTCCGTCAACACCAAAAACGGAAAACGAACGCCACTCGACAATGGAAAGGGTTGGCACACGGCAACACCATCTACAAGTGGTGCATACATACTTGACAATTACTCAGAACCAGATGTTCCAAGAGTCATTGCCGTTACAAATGCAAAGAATCAAAGTAAGTCTCTTTTCGTTGCAGACAATCCTTGGAAAGATTACCAAGTACCTGAGTATTCATGTGGAACCATCAAGGCAGCCGACGGCGTTACAGATTTATATTACCGTATGGTAAAGCCCGTTAACTTCGATGCTTCGAAGAAATATCCCACCATCATCTATGTCTATGGCGGTCCTCATGCTCACAATGTTGATGCACGTTGGAACTATTGTTCACGAGGTTGGGAAACGTATATGGCTCAGAAAGGTTATCTCTTGTTTATCCTCGACAATAGAGGGAGCGAGAATAGAGGTCGTGAGTTTGAACAAGCAACGTTCAGGCAATTGGGACAAGTTGAGATGCAAGACCAAATGAAAGGCGTAGAGTTCTTGAAATCATTACCTTACGTAGACGCAAACAAGATGGGCGTTCACGGATGGAGTTTCGGTGGTTTCATGACCATTTCATTAATGACCAATTACCCAGACGTTTTCAAGGTAGGAGTAGCTGGCGGACCTGTTATCGACTGGAAATGGTATGAGGTTATGTATGGAGAACGATATATGGACACTCCGCAAGACAATCCTGAAGGTTATGAGAAGACTTCGTTGCTTAATAAAGCCAAGGAATTGAAGGGAAAACTACAAATCATCACGGGTTATAATGATGATACGGTGGTTCCTCAACATTGTCTGTCTTTCCTCTCAGCTTGTATCGAAGCAGGAACACAACCCGATTTCTTCGCTTATCCTGGTGAGCCTCACAACATGAGAGGTCATAGTAGTGTGCATCTTCACGAACGAATCAGTAATTATTTTGATACTTACCTGAAATGAGACCTTCTTCCTTGCATCAACATCAGGTGATTTGGGGATTCATCATCACTCTCCTCTTGTTTGTCCAACCTATTTGGGCAAGCAACGAGATTATCGAGAAATTGCAAAGTTTACCGCAAGTAAGCGACGTAAAACCCATAGAGAGTGATTTCTACAAGGACAAGTTCACGATGTTCATCACCCAAGACGTTGATGCGAAGAATCCCAATGTTGGAAAGTTTAAGCAAAGAGTCATCGTTTGTCATGTAGGATTCGACCGTCCGACAATCCTCGTCACAGAAGGTTATTTTGCTGATTATGCCTTGAACAAGTCATACCAAGACGAACTATCCAAGTTGTTGAATGCCAATGTCATATTCGTGGAGTATCGTTATTTCGGACAGTCTGTTCCTCAACCCTGCAATTGGGATTACCTCACCGTAGAGAATTCCATGTACGACTTGCATCATATCAACCAAACATTCCATCAGATTTACAAGAACAAATGGATTGCCACGGGTATTAGCAAGGGAGGACAGACAACAATGTTTTATCGAACGTTTTTCCCTGACGACGTAGCTATTAGCGTTCCTTACGTTGCTCCTTTGAACAAGAGTTTGGAGGATGGCAGACACGAACCATTTCTCTCAAAGATTGTTTCCACCAGTTCTAATCGTCAGCACGTCAAGGACTTCCAAATGGAAGTATTGAAGAGGAAGTCTCAACTCTTGCCATATTTCAAGCAATATTGTCAAGACCGACGCTTAACGTTCCGTCTTCCCATCGAAGAAGTTTATGATTATGTTGTCTTAGAATACGCATTTGCCATTTGGCAATGGGGAACACCGATGAGCGATATTCCTACCCCAGAAGCATCGGATTCTACCCTCATCAGGAATCTCATTATATATAGCGAACCCAATTATTTCTCCGAACAATCCGTTTTCTTGCCTTTCAACGTACAAGCCGTGCGAGAGTTAGGCTATTATGGATATGATACGAAACCGTTCAAGAAATATCTCTCCATCAAAACGGCAAAAGATTACATGCATAAGTTGATGCTTCCCGCAGAATTCAGCAAGTTGAAATTTGACAAGACTCTATATAAGAAAACGAAAAAATTCTTGAAAAAAAACGACCCACGCATGATGTATATCTACGGTGGTATTGACCCTTGGGGCGCATCTGGCGTTGCCGACATGAAATTCTTGAGAAAGAAACGAAATATCAAGGTGCATGTTCTTCCTGAGGGAAGTCATAAGACACGCATCAACTCTTTCCCAGAACCTGAAAAGTCGGAGATTATCAATACGTTAAAAGCGTGGTTGAATGAATAATAAACTTTGCGAAAAAACCAAAAAGATAAGAAAATGAACATATTATTGTTAGGAAGTGGCGGTAGAGAACATGCTTTAGCTTGGAAAATAGCACAAAGCAAACAAGTAGAGAAACTCTACATTGCACCAGGAAATGCAGGAACCAGCAACGTAGGCGAAAATGTCAATATCAAGGCAGACGACTTCGAGAACATCAAGAAGTTTGCTTTAGAGAATCATGTTGACATGGTAGTAGTAGGACCAGAAGACCCATTGGTAAAAGGCATCTACGATGAGTTTAAAAACGATATGTCTACGGCTCATATACATATCATTGGCCCTTCGAAAAGTGGTGCTTTACTGGAAGGAAGTAAGGACTTTGCCAAAGGATTTATGCAAAGACACCATATTCCTACAGCTGCTTACCGCACTTTTGACGGAACGACTATCGAAGAAGGAATGGCTTTCTTGGAAACATTAAAACCACCATACGTATTGAAAGCTGACGGACTTTGTGCTGGAAAGGGTGTGTTGATTCTTCCCACTTTAGAAGAAGCGAAAGCTCAATTCAAGGAAATGTTGGGCGGAATGTTCGGCAACGCATCCGCACAAGTGGTCATTGAGGAATTCTTGAGTGGAATTGAGTGTTCCGTATTCGTTTTGACAGACGGAAAGCATTATCAAATCCTCCCCGAAGCCAAGGACTACAAGCGCATTGGCGAACATGATACGGGTTTGAATACGGGTGGTATGGGAAGCGTTACTCCTGTTCCTTTTGCCGACGAAGAATGGATGAAGAAAGTAGAAGACTGCATCATCCGTCCTACCGTTGAAGGTTTGGCGGAAGAAGGTATTGATTATAAGGGCTTCATTTTCTTTGGGTTAATCAACGTTGAAGGTAATCCGATGGTGATTGAATACAATTGTAGAATGGGCGACCCCGAAACGGAAAGCGTGATGTTGCGCCTAAAGAGCGACATTGTAGATTTATTCCAAGGAGTTGCTAATGGAACGTTGGATCAATGCCAAGTAGAATTTGACGAACGAGCAGCCGTATGCGTGATGCTTGTCAGCGGTGGTTATCCGCAAGAATACAAGAAAGGCTATCCTATCCACGGCTTGGATGAAGTGGAAGATTGCGTCGTTTTCCATAGCGGAACGACCATGAAAGACGGACAAGTCGTTACGAATGGTGGTCGTGTGATTGCCGTTAGCTGCTATGGAAAAGATAAGGAAGAGGCATTGGCAAAATGTTTCAAGGAAGCGCAAAAGATTCAATTTACCGACAAATATTTTCGATCAGACATCGGAAGTGATTTATAATGTCGCATAAAAGATCTCAGAATCACATTGCAGAAAGTAGGATTGCTCTACCGCTAACCATCGTTTACGGGTTGGCGATGAGCATTTTCTACGGTGCATGGGAACAACAATTGTGGATGCAAACCATCGTACTTGCCATTTCCACGCTTCTCATGGCAGAACTGAACAATTCCAACTCGCTCATTCGCATTTTCAGTAGAATGGTATCATGTTCGTTCTTGTTCATGTCTGTCATGGCTATATTCCTGTTGCATTCCATGCAAGCAACGATTGTTCAATTATGCTTCATTGCCTTTTATCTATCGCTTTTTAAGGCTTATCAGAATCCCAGGGCCACGGGATGGGTCTACTATGCTTTCTTTGCCATCGGAATGGCGAGCGTCGTGTTTATCCAAATCCTTTATTTCGTGCCTATCATGTGGATTCTCATGATTTTCAATATCTTGGCTTTTGGTTCGCGTAGTTTTGTGGCTTCATTATTGGGGTTAATAACTCCTTATTGGTTTATCGGAGGATATTTTATTTATCACCACCAATACGATTCCATTTTTCTACATTTTACGGACATCACGAAATTCGCGACTCTCTTCGACTATAGCTCTATCACCCAACATCAGATTGTGACGTTTGCTTGGATTGCCTTTTTGTTTTTAATAGGAACAATCCATTTCATACGCAAGCGTTTTTCAGACAAGATTCGTACTCGAATGCTTTACGACGTGTTTATTGCGATGGGCGTATGTACGATGATATTCATCGTCTTGCAACCACAACACTATGCCATTCTCTTGAGCATTCTCATCGTTAATACGGCTCCTCTTATCGGGCACTTCATCGCCACGACGCAAACACGATTCACCAATTTCTCTTTTCATTTCATCGTTTTAGTAACCCTTGCCATTACCTATTATAATATATGGATGCCTTCATTAACCTTCTAATGCAATATGGCTATTGGGGAATGTTGATTTCCGCATTTACGGCTGGTAGCTTTTTCCCCTTTAGTAGTGAAGCGGTGATGTTTGGCTTAATGGCTGCTGGATTAGACCCTTTTACTCTCGCCATCTATGGAACCATCGGCAACGTTTTAGGTTCGTTGGTTAACTATGGCATTGGCAGAATGGGTAAAATGGAATGGATAGAACGATACCTGCACGTAAGCAAGAAAGACTTGGACAAGGCCGAACGATTCATGGCTGGACGAGGCGCGTGGATGGGATTCTTCGCATTTGTGCCTATCATCGGTAGTGCCATTACCATCGCTTTGGGATTGATGCGGGCAAACTTGCTCATTACCACCATCAGCATTACGCTTGGAAAAATCGTGCGCTACGCCATTTTAATATGGGGTGGCAACATGATTTTATAAAACCAACGTGAATCAGCAAGGACAAAAGAAGAAATATCTTTATCCTTTTTTCATTATATCAATTATTTTCATTAACTTTGCACGGAAAAGTGCAGATGAGAATAAGCACTTCGGTATGACTAATATTTTTAAGGTTAAATCCATGAAACAATACAAATTAGTAGACAATATTATGGGCTGGCTGGCATTTGCCATTGCCGCATTCGTGTATTGCTCTACGATAGAACCGACAGCGTCTTTCTGGGATTGCCCAGAATTTATCACCACTGGTTACAAACTTGAAATCGGTCACCCACCAGGTGCACCTTTCTTCATGCTTACTGCCAATCTGTTTTCTCAGTTTGCCAGCGACCCTACTCAGGTTGCCCGAATGGTAAACATGATGAGCGCGTTGCTTTCGGCAACCACCATCTTGTTCTTGTTCTGGTCAATCACGCACTTGACGAGAAAACTGATTATGAAAGACTGGAGTGAACTTACCACCAGCAAACTCATTGCCATTGAAGCATCGGGATTGGTGGGAGCGCTGATTTATACGTTTAGCGACACATTCTGGTTCTCGGCAGTTGAAGGTGAGGTTTACGCGTATTCATCTGCATTTACCGCCATCGTATTTTGGCTCATCCTTAAATGGGAAGACCAAGCCGACGAGCCTCACTCCGACCGTTGGCTGGTGCTAATTGCCTATATGACAGGCCTTTCCATTGGCGTTCACCTTTTGAACTTGCTTTGTATTCCTGCTATCGTATTGGTATATTGCTATCGCAGATACCCCAATATCGAGACAAAAGGTTCGCTTATCGCGTTGGCTATTTCGTTTGTCATCGTAGCTGCCGTACTTTATGGTGTCGTTCCTGGCATTATCACCGTAGGCGGATGGTTTGAATTGTTATTCGTCAACGTATTGGGATGTCCATTCAATACGGGTGAAATCATATACATTATCTTATTGGTAGGAGCCGTGATTTGGGCAATCTACGAAACGTATACCGACAAGAGCCAAATTCGCCAAAACATCGCATTCTTATTAAGTATTGCGTTATTGGGTATTCCATTCTATGGTTACGGATGGTCTGCCGTAGTGATTGGCGTTATCATCTTAGCAGCCCTTTGGTTTGTGCTCAATCGCAAGGTGAAGGTAGAAAAGAAGCAAATTCCACTCATCAATGCCCGCATTAAGAACACCACGCTCTTGTGTCTCTTGATGTTGATGATTGGTTATTCCAGCTACGCTCTAATCGTGATTCGCTCTTCTGCTAACCCACCGATGGACCAAAACTCTCCAGAGGATATCTTTACTTTGGGTAATTATCTCAGCCGTGACCAATATGGCGACCGTCCACTCTTCTACGGACAAGCTTTTACTTCGCAAGTGAAACTTGAACAGGAAGGCAACATGTGTCGCCCCGTCATGAAAGAGGGTGCTCCCATTTGGCAACGCAAGGAGAAAGCTTCTGCTGACGAAAAGGATTCTTACTTCGTCGTGAGCCATAAGAACAAGTACGAATATGCCCAAAACATGTTCTTCCCAAGAATGTATGATGCTGGTCATGCACAATCTTACGAGGAATGGATGGGAGGCGTAGAAGGTACAGAAGTGCCTTATGACCGCTGTGGTGAGAATATCTTGGTGAAGGTTCCTAACCAATTTGAGAATATCAAGTTCTTCCTATCCTACCAATGCAACTTCATGTATTGGAGATACTTCATGTGGAACTTTGCGGGTAGGCAGAACGACATTCAAGGTAATGGAGAATTGGAACATGGCAACTGGATTTCAGGTATTTCATTCTTGGATAATGCAAGACTTGGCGACCAGAGTAAGTTGCCTGACGAACTGAAAAACAACAAGGGACATAACGTATTCTATTGCTTGCCTTTAATCTTGGGTCTTATCGGATTGTTCTGGCAAGCATGGAGAGGCAGACGTGGCATTCGCCAATTCTGGGTGGTATTCTTCTTGTTCTTCATGACAGGTTTGGCCATCGTCGTTTACCTCAACCAAACGCCTGTTCAACCGCGTGAACGTGATTATGCATACGCTGGTTCGTTCTATGCTTACGCCATTTGGTGTGGTATTGGTGTTGCTGCCATCATCGACTTAGTGAAGAAATACTTGAAGTTGCAAGGTGTGGTCGTTTCTGCCATTATCGCCGTTATCACGTTATTTGTACCTATTCAGATGGCTTCTCAAACATGGGATGACCATGATAGAAGTGGTCGTTATACGTGTCGCGACTTCGGACAGAATTATCTGATGACGCTCCAAGACGAAGGTTATCCGATTATCTTCACCAACGGCGACAACGATACCTTCCCACTTTGGTACAACCAAGACGTAGAGGGATTCAGGACGGATGCTCGTGTATGTAACTTGAGTTATTTGCAGACGGATTGGTATATTGACCAGATGTGTCGTCCTGCTTACGAATCTCCTTCTGTTCCTATCACATGGCCACGTCTTGATTATTGTTCAGGAACGAATGAGTATGTAGAAGTACAACCTGCCGCTAAGGAACAAATTCTACAATATTTCAAGGAGTATCCAGAGGAAGCAAAGAAACAGTTTGGAGACGAACCATTCGAGTTGAAGAACATTCTCCAGTATTGGGTTCGCTCACGTAATGCCGACATGCATATCATCCCAACCGACACGGTATATGTAACAATTGACAAGGAAGCCGTGAAGAAGAGCGGCATGATGATGGCAAGCGACACTATCCCCGACAAGATGGTGATCTCCTTGGCTGGAAAACGCGCGCTTTACAAAGGCGACTTGATGATGCTTGAGATTATCTCTCAATGCAATTGGACTCGTCCTATCTACGTTGCCTTGACCGTTGGTTCAGAGAACTACATGAACTTAGGCGACAACTTCATCCAAGAAGGACTTGCCAACCGCATCTCTCCGTTTACCACGAACAAGGGTGGCGCTCGCAACTTCGATACGGAAAAGACTTACAACAACGTGATGACCAGATACAAGTTTGGCGGTTTGTCAGCCAAAGGCTTGTATATCGACGAAACGGTTATGCGCATGTGCTATACGCATCGTAACTTGATGGCTACTCTTGCTACCCAACTCATTTCCGAAGAGAAGAAAGACAAGGCCCTGAAGGTATTGGAGAAGGCTGAGAAAGAGATTCCAACTTACAACGTGCCTCACAACTTCAGGAGCGGTAGCTTGGATATGGCGATGGCTTATGCTCTGCTCGGCCAGAAAGCCAAGGCAACCGAAATTGTCAACGACCTTTGGAAGACAGCTTCTCAATATATGGAATGGTATCTTGCACTCGACCAGTCGCGTTTCATGCAATCAAACAACGAATGTATGACGCAAATCTATATCATGCAACGCCTCCATAATATCACGGAAATTGTTGACCAATCTCTCGCAGACAAGCAGATGAAGTTGTTGGAGAGTTATTATGCTCGGTTTACGGGTAGAGGTGGTTCTTTCCCACAAGGTTGATAGAGGATGTTTATTGAGCAACCTACCAAATGGATAAGGTGGATTTATTCAAAGGCAATCTGGAGAATGGATCCGAACGAACATGCAGTTTATCTGACGTTCGATGACGGTCCCATTCCCCAGTCAACGCCTTTCTTGCTCGAAACACTATCTAAATACGACATAAAAGCCACGTTTTTCATGGTTGGAGATAATGTTCAAAAATACCCAGAACTTTATCAACAAATCGTGGATGCTGGTCATCAAGTAGGAAATCACACCAACAATCATCTTGGAGCTTTCAAGCATTGGACAACGACATACGTCATTAATGCATTCAAAGCCAATGAGTTGATTCACTCTCATTTATTCCGCCCTCCTCATGGTATCATGAGATTCAGCGAATATTATTGGCTCCGCAAGGCATTCAAGATTGTGATGTGGGATGTGGTTACGCGCGATTATTCCAAATGGATGACCGCAGAAGATATTCTTAATAACGTGAAGAATTATACGCGTAATGGTTCTATCATTACGTTTCACGATTCACTCAAAAGCATCGATAAACTTCATTTCGCCTTGCCAGAGTCTATCAAGTGGCTCAAGGAACAAGGATATGAGTTCAAGACCTTTGAGTGAATCGTGATTATATAAACAAGTTTCGCAAGCTCAACTTGCAGGGGTGAGTGGTGAGAGGTGAGTGGTGAGAGAATACTTTTCCCTATGCATGTTCCACTTCACTTTCTCAATGAGTCGAAACATATCTCTCACCTCTTACCTCTCACCTCTCCCTTCTAACTTACTGCATATCGTAAACCACTTGCATCAATTTCTTTCCCAAGGCATCAGCCTCTTCCATCGTTGCGGCTTCGCTATATACGCGGATGATTGGCTCGGTATTTGACTTGCGCAAATGTACCCACTTGTCGGCGAAGTCTATCTTCACGCCGTCAATATCATTTACTTGTTCGTTGGAGTACATTTCCTTTACCTTTTCCAAGATAGCGTCTACATCCGTAGAAGGTGTTAAGTCAATCCTGTTCTTTGCGATGAAATAATTGGGATATTCCTGACGAAGTTCGCTAACCTTCTTTCCCTTTTGAGCAAGCAAAGAAAGGAACAAGGCAATACCTACCAACGCATCACGTCCGTAGTGACTCTCTGGATAGATAACACCACCGTTGCCTTCACCTCCGATAACGGCACCCACTTCCTTCATCTTCGTGGTAACGTTGACTTCGCCTACTGCCGCAGCCGTGTATTTACCGCCATGTTTCTCGGTAACGTCGCGCAAGGCACGAGTAGAACTAAGATTGGAAACAGTATTGCCTGGAGTATGGGAAAGAACATAATCGGCAACGCTTACCAACGTATATTCCTCTCCAAACATCTTACCATCCTCACAGATAAATGCCAAACGGTCTACGTCTGGGTCTACCACGATACCCAAATCATATTTGCCATTGCGCAACTCGTCCATGATACCCGATAGGTTCTTCTCCAATGGTTCGGGATTATGTGCAAAATCACCTGTGGGTTCTGCGTTCAGGAACTTATAACTAACGCCTAATTCATCAAGCAATTTAGGCAGGATGACACCGCCCACCGAGTTGATGGAATCAACAACTACATGGAAGTGTGCGTTCTTGATTGCCTCTACGTTCACGAGATTCAATGCCAAAACGCTGTCAATGTGGCGCTTGTCAAACGAATTGTCCTCGATATATTTACCCAAGCGATCAACATCTACATATTCAAAGTCTTCTTTCTCGGCAATGGCCAATACCTCCGCTCCATCGGCTGCGGTGAGGAATTCACCCTCTGCGTTCAGCAATTTCAGCGCATTCCAATGACGTGGATTATGACTTGCCGTAATGATAATACCTCCGGCAGCCTTAGACATTCGTACGGCAAGTTCCGTGGTTGGCGTTGTTGCCAAACCGATATTTACCACATCGTAGCCAATACCCATCAAGGTACCGCAAACGACATTCTTTACCATCTCACCAGAAATACGTGCATCGCGACCAACGATAATCTGATTGCTGTCCGACATACCGCTACGACGAATGAATGTGGCGTATGCGGAAGTAAACTTCACGATATCCAATGGATTCAACGTATCACCTGCACGGCCTCCGATTGTTCCTCGAATACCAGATATAGATTTAATTAATGTCATAATATTATTTGTTTATGATTTCGATTTCACCTTAAAAACTTTAAAGACCTTAATGACCTTAGAGACCTTAAACCCTAAGAAAATAAGAGAGGCTTATCGACCTCTCTCATAAGTAATATCGTACAAACAAGGATAAACGTTTTGCGAAGCGTATGCTTGTCCTTGCGTATGCGGAACGATGAGTCGCACCTTGGCTATCTCATCTCCTTCATTTATGGGACGACCGAGATTAATGTATGTCAATGGCACCAACCATCCCGCAGGAACGGAGGCACTCTGATATATTCTATACATCACGCTCGAACCATTGATAAACGAGGCGGTAAACGTGCCTGCGGTATTCTTGACCGTCATCTTATCGCAAATGGAAGAATAGGTGGCACTCTCGTTGGTCAACTGGATAGAATCGGCTCCTCTCTTAAGATTGCGTTCGATAAACCTGCACAATACAGTTGCCGTTTCTCCTTTTTTCAACTTGGTACCGCAACCTTTTCTGACAATCTGCATGTAAACGCCAGAGGATTCAAACAACACAAACTCGTTTTTGGCAAGATTGGTCGTACTGTCTTGTCCGAAGAACTGGGCTTCTGAAATGACCGTCACCGACGAATCCGCAATATACTTGTTGATAAGAGCACGCTCCCTGTCTTTTTGCTCGGCGTATGTTTCCGTTTTATTGCAAGACGCAACGATGAAAATGCCAGCAAATACGACTAAAAGATATGTAAGTTTTTTCATATTTCTTTATATAATACAAATCTTCTGCAAAGGTAGTAATAAAGAATGGAAAAACAGCGGCTTTTTATTTTTTTTCAACTTTTCAATAAATCTTCATATTTGATGATGGCTTGTTTGACGATTTTTACCGCCTCTTCTACCGTACAGTTCAGCCTTCCTCCACTCGCGTTTAAATGTCCGCCGCCATTGAAGAAGTCTGCTGCCATCTGGTTGCAAGGGAAATCGTCTACCGACCTCAGGCTTACCCAAATCACGCCATCTCGCTGATTGTCCTCACGCAAAGAGATAGACAACTTCATGCCCTTTATCTGCAAGGGGATATTGACAAGTCCTTCCGCATCGCCCTTGACGAAATGAAAACGTTCCATATCCTCTCGGGTGATAACGAAAAACGATGCATGGTAATCATCCAACACGTTCATCTTATTACACAAGATATATCCTCGCAAGCGGATGGCCCAACTGCTATAGTTGTTGTAAACGTTGCGATAAATCTTGTCTTTGTTGATTCCTTTCGTCAACAACTGACCGATAATGAAGAAAATCTCTGGCATATTGGAGTTGAAGGTAAACCCACCCGTATCTGTCATCATACCGCAATAGATACAAGCGGCCATCTTACGATTCATCTCCTCAAACTTGCCTAATTGCCATAAAATCCTGAACACCAATTCGCACGTGCTGCACAAATCGGGATGTGAGATAATGAGCGCGTCTTTCATGTCGGGATCTAAATGATGGTCTATCATCAGTTTTTTGGCAGTAGCGGCATCCAGCGCGTCCTTCATGGCATCCACACGGTCTGAAACGTTGAAATCAAGGCACAATATCAAATCGGCCTCCTTGATTTTGGCATCTGCCTTCTCCGTGTGCTTGTCGTACCTGATTACCTTTTCCACGTTAGGCATCCAACGCAGGAAGTCGGGAAAGGCATCGGGCACGATGACCGTAGCATCCTTGTCATGTCGCCAAAAGTATTCTCCCCAAGCTAACGATGCGCCTAAGGCATCACCGTCGGGCGACTTGTGGCAACAGATGACGATATGAAGAGAAGCCGCTAACAACTCTTCTATGGTAGCGGCTTCTTGTTCTGTAAGGATATTAATTTGCATTAAAATAACTTTTCGGGATAAACGCCTTCGTCAATGAGCTTTTGTATCCTGTCTACCGTGTCTTGACGGTCGGCAGCGTAGGTAACGCCAAACCACTTGCTGGTAGTATCCAACACCTTGACGGTGGAAGTTCCATCGTTAATCAACTTGTTAACCATCAACGGGATAAAGAACTCAGCCTTCAGGTTCTCCATGTTCTTCGGGTCACTCAAGAACTCCTTGAAATAGCTCTCGCTATGCTCAAAGTAATCGGGCGTGAATCCCCACATGTTCATGCTCACGGGCACGTTCTCTTCCAGCGGAATCCATTTACCCTCTTCGTCCTTATAGCAAATAGGACCGTCAACACGCATGATTTCGGTACGCTCCACCACGTCTGTCAAATGATGATTGTCATCATATACGCAAACACCACGGGCTACGGAACCGTTCTCCGACAACGTGTTGCAGCAACGGAATCCCACCATGGCGTAGGCATTGGTAGAACCCTCTGGTAAGTCAGCCAAGAACTTGCCGATGGTCATAAATGCATCGCGTCCGTAGAAGTCGTCACAATTGATGACGCAGAAAGGCTCCTTGATGACATCCTTACCCATCAATACGGCATGGTTGGTTCCCCAAGGCTTCACGCGTCCCTCGGGCACGGAGAAACCCTCTGGTAGAGAATCCAATGCCTGGAAGCACAACTCACAAGGAATCTTATCCTCATACTTAGACAATATTTGCGTACGGAACTGGTCTTCGAAATCCTTACGAATAACCCATACTATTTTTCCAAATCCTGCTTGAATGGCATCGTAAATGGAATAATCCATGATGGTCTCGCCATTGGGTCCTAAACCATCTAATTGTTTCAAGCCACCATAGCGGCTTCCCATTCCAGCTGCCAAAAGAAATAATGTTGGTTTCATATACAATACTATATTTTAGTTAAAAACGTTTATTGTGCAAAGATAATCATTTTTACTCGAAGAAACGAAGGTTATCTCACATTTTTTCAAGTCTTCGCGTTAATTGAAATCCGAATATCCCGTCCTTATGAGGGCACCTGTAGGATTGCCAGCTTGTCCAGTTGTACCAAGGCCTCCATTCTCCAATCCTCGTGTGGAGCCACCTCCCGATACGGCGAGGAGACAATACTCGTTTTGAATCTTCACCCTCATGGTGCGAGGTTTCATATACTTGCTTTTTTCCATAATAGATGTTTTTAGTTATTATTCAATAGTTTTGCAAAGATAAGAATAATTATTGAAAGTTGGCTCTTTTCAACGGATATTTTCAAAAATTATTCACCCAACGACCACAATCGCCCATTATTTTCCGTTTATCAGAAAGCCAAACAAAGCCAACTTACATAAGTTACATCTCACTCATTTGTAGCATACAAACCATTGCTTTACATGTTATAAACCATTCATTTGTCCCCTACAAACCATTCATTTGTATAGTAGAGAAGCATGAGATGTAGATGCAAGAAAGTAGTTTTAGAAGCAAGAGAGTAAGAAGCAAGAAGCAAGAGATATGTCCTCCAATTGCAAAGCTAATCATACCTATTACCTGTTACTTATTACCTATAACCTAAAAATGAAGCAAGAGAGTGCCCTCCATTTGAAAGACTAATCTCTTGCTTCTAACTTTCTTACTTTCTAACCCTCTAAAAGCCAATCTCTTGCTTCTAACTTTCTAACCCTCTTACTCACTTAGAGAAGCATACCACGCCCCTCTCCCCTTGGAGAGGGGTTAGGGGGTGAGGCTTTCCTCCTCCACGCTATACTTCCCGTACTCCTTCACCTTAAGTCCAGTGGTGAACGGATTCTTGCGGATGTTACCATCGGCAGCGCTCCAATGCGTCTCGGGCTGGAAGTTGATGCGGCTACCCACGATGTTCTTCGAGGCAGAGAACTTGTCGGGACCCTCTGCGGGCTTCGTCTTCAAACCCACCTTGAAACGACCGAAACCGTCCAACTTCACGCCATAGCCTGCGTCAAACGCCTCCGCCATCACTACCACCAGTTCCCTGAGCACCGCAATCACATCCGATTTCTTTGCGCTTACGTTGTCCTGGATGTGGTCGGCCAGTTTCTCGAGGTCCCAGTAACCCAAGCACTTTGCCTTGGCGTACCATTGATCCTTAGTCGTACTTCTGGGGTTCTTGTTTTGATACAATACATAAAAAGTAGGCATAATCTTAATGTTTTTTTAGTGGTTAATTTACTCTTCCGCTGCTTTTCACTACGTTTTGGGCCCATCGTCGCAAGGCCAGCGGCTTAACCTATTGACAATACAAAGATACAAAATAAATTTCATATACACAAACATTTAGCCAACTTTTTAAAAGTATTTCTTTAAATTTCAACAACTCCATTTTCCCAATAAAAGGGGACAGGGGGACAAGGGGACAAGCTTTTTTGTCTCCCCTTCCCCCTTTTTGTTGGACGGAGAATATATTAACCCATCAATATTTTTTGAAATATAGAGTATAAGAAGAGATAAAAACTGTTTCTCATATATGAATGAATAAGACAAAGAGAGTGTGTAGAAGGGGGTATATAGCCAAAAAAATGCTGTCCCCCTGTCCCCTTGTCCCCCTTGTCCCACAAATGTTAACTGATTGAATACACAAAATGGAGGGTATTTTTTGAGTGAAAAAAGTATGGTTTTTTCCCTTAAAACACTTGTATATTCGGGGATTTTTTTGTACCTTTGCAATTGGACATTAAGATGCGTGAGCATCGTATTTTTTCATTTTTATAAAATTAGTTTCATGTTTGTTATAAACTATGAAAATGACACTACCACTAAAAAAAGTGTCAAAGTCATGACCCCCGTAACCAATGAAATTGACTACAGGGATTTGCGCAACAGCCCAGAAAATCTTGCCGTAGAGGAAGAAGTGGGCAAGTTGTATACGAACTATCATCGTCAGGCTTCAGAGGGAGCCGACGAGCAGTCTCTCAAAGAGTTGAAAGAGGAGATTGATCACAAGAAGTCAAGACTCGTTCAGTTCAACTATTCATGTATTCCCGATGAAAACAATCTTCTCAAGGGTAGCACCAAGTTGTCGCCTTGGGTTGGTATGGACGTGGACTTTGATCCCACCGACAAGGATTTCGACCAGAAGATGGAACAGGCTCCACAGCGCATTATCGGCATGGCAGACCAATTAGGCCTTGGCATGTTAGAGCGAAGTGCGGGCAAGGGCTATCACATCGTCTTCCGTCGCCACTTAAACCTCACGCAGGAGGAGAACCTGAAATGGGCTTCCGACATGATTGGCTGTCAGTACGACAAGGCGGCAAAGGACATCACCCGTGTGTTCTTCTCCACCAGTTCAAGCGAAGCCGACCTGCTCTATCTCAGTGCTGACATGTTTTCAGAAGATGCCAACCAGCCTGTGGAAGTTCAAGCCACGTCGGCATCACAGACCAGCTATGTGGCCAATTCGACAGATGCAACACCCGTCAATCTGCCCATTACCATTAAGCCAAACCCATTGTTGCACTCGTATCAGGACATTCCCTTTACGGACATCATCGCCAAGTACAACGAACTGTACAACAACGGCAAGGAGCCTTGCCAAGGCGACCACAACCGCAACACATGGACTTACGAATGGGCTTTGAACGTGAGGTGCATCCGAGAATTCGATGTTCAATTGGTCATGGAGGTTACACCAATCTACGACAACTTCCCAGAAAAAGAATGGAAAGAATGCATTGTAAGTGCTTGTAGCCAGCCACGCAAGGGAATGAGTTATCGCATGCGCAAGGTGCTGGAGGCGCTGAAGAAAGAGCACAAGACTCCATCTGCACCATGGGGAATGACCTCTTCGAAGCCGCCCAAGCTGACTACCCGTATGCCAGAATCCCTGCGTAAGATAGCAGCCCTGGCCCCCGACTTCCTGAAGACCACAGTCTCGGAGGGCTCATTCGCTGCCTTGGCTACCCATCTACACGGAGTGACCTTCAACAACATCGACGGTAAGGTGTGCGAGCCAGCCCTCATGCAAGTCATCATCAATCGCCAGAGCAGTGGAAAAGGATGCGTTGACACCCCTATCGAATGTATCAACGAAGACCTGATGAAGCATGATGATGCTGACCGCCTGAGAGAAGACGAATGGAAACGAAACAATCCCAGCGGGAGCAAGAAGAAGGCTTTCCCCACCGACATCTACGTGCAAATATGCCAGTCGGACATGACTCATGCAGGATTCGTAAACCGTCTGATGCAATGCCATCGCAATGGTGAGCGCCCCGTCTTTGTGCACATGGTGGAACTGGACGAAATCACTGCCCTCTCTACCAATGGCAAGAATGACGTGACACGCATCATCCGCAAGGGCTTCGACCGCAGCCTATATGGACAGGAGCGCGTGAGCAGCGATGCCGTTTCTGGTGTTTCTCCCTGTCGTTTCAATTTCACGGCAGCCACCACCCCAGTACGTGCCATCAACATGTGTAAGTCGTGGGTACCCGACGGAACCCTGTCACGTTGCAATCTCCTTACCATCGACCCCAACGAGTGCGATGAGAAAGTGAAATACAAGCCGTGTACACAGCGTTATAAGGACTCCATTGCGCCCTACATCGAACGCCTGAACAATGCCTCTGGCCTGATACACAGCAAGAAAGCCTATCAGTTGGCAGAGCGATTGAGCGACCAACTGGAAGACACCTATGCTGGTACAGACAGCGAGTCTATCAAGACATTTGCCCCTCGTGCTATCACTATTGCCTACTGGAAGGCGATGATTCTCTACATCATGGCTGGTCAGAAATGGTCGAAGGACATCGAGAACTACGTGGAATGGTCGCTGAAAAGAGACCTCTGGACGAAATTACACTTCTTTGGTAAGAAACTTGAAGAAGATATTGACGCTGAGAACAATCTTGAGACCTATCACCCGAAGAACATCCTCGAAATTCTACCTGAAACCTTCAGCGAGGAGGAGTTCATTAGGGCACGTGAATGCAACGGACTCAAAGGGAACTACAAAGGGCATCTGAAGAAACTGAGACAGCGCCGCCAAATAGACTTCGACGATACATCCCAGATGTTTGTGAAGACCTTGCAGAATAAGAATGACCGCAGCTATTAAGCAGTCTTTACCAAATACTACTCAAAAGGGGACAGGGGGACAAGGGGACAGCCTTTTTCTCCCTGCCCTCTTTTATAATTTCATGGATTGTTCCCTTTGTTTCATTGTTTTTTGAGTTTTTCTTTATATAAATACTCTCATTTTCCAAACTTTTTTATAACTTTGCAACGGTTCGGAGAGACGTGTTGTTGAGCAATGCGAAAAAATCCGAACAACTGAAAGCATTTGCTATTATTTCGCGTTAAGCAAAATTGCGTAGGAAACAATTTGGAATAATAACGCTCGAAAGTAATAGAAATTATGGGGTGCTGGATAACGGCATCTCCATTCCTGCCGATATAGCAATGCACTCACGCCATTTGGCGTGGTGCATTCTTATAAGGCAGGATGGGGTTCCAATTCCTACGCAAGCCCCAGCTTAACGCATAAGAGGCATCACGCTTCCTTATGCGATAGCGATTGATAGTCGATGCTAACCTAAACTATCAATCGTTATGGGTATAAAAAAACAAAACACATCGAAATCGGAGAATAAGAGTCTTTTTCCCAATGTGGAAGGCAAAAGCGAGGAAGTTAATTTCAAGAAAGACTTCTGCGAGAAGTATTTCGACAAAGGAACATGGAGTTTGGACGTGTTAAAACAAGTAGATGTTCTTTTAAAAGACAGAAAAGGACATTTTTTGCTTTATATTGAGTCGAAATACAGGATTACCAATGATGCCCAACGTAACAAGGCTATTGCCCAAGTTATTCTCACCAACAAGAAACAAGATGCAATATTGAGTCGTGTTGCCATCATCTATCTGAATGAGCATAACGATGACATATTGGAACTAATTGATTGCTCTGACGATTCCGTGATGTATAACAACGATATCAACTGGGCAGCAGAAAAACCAAGCAATCCCACAAAAGATGCCGTAAATAGTATAAATGACCGTGTCAAAGGAAAAACTATATGCTTCAAAAATGAAGAAATCAAGGAATTTTATGATAATTTCAAGAAGAACAAAGAGACGACTATAAATATCACGGAAAAGAATTTCAGCGTTGTATATAACCTATGGAAAAATGAAGTTCGTTTCAAAGAGAAAATTGATGACGAGCAGGACAGAATTAATTTGTTCTTGGTTGATCTCTTAAACGGCACAAAATATAAGAAGTCAATCATCAAAGACATTATGGACAGGACTCTTTTTGATAATATAAAGGTAGGAGAGAAAGAGGAAGATACCGACGAACCTTTGATACGAGAGGGAACAAATCTCAGTAACTATGTGATGATGAAGAATGGTGAAGTCATTGATGGTATAAAATATTCTGGAGTCCACCATTCTTATTACTATACGATAGCCAACGCTGAAGAATATAGTTTCTTCTGGAACCGATATAAGCGTCCACCAGAGAAACATGAGTTTATGAACATCTTAGAGCGAAGCAGTAAACTATATTCTGAGAAATATAGGAGAGATACGGGTGGCGAATATACACCGTCATGTTTCGTGGAGTTACAGAATAAGATTCTTCAAGAGCATTATAACATGGACGATTATATCGTCTGTGATCCCTGTGCAGGTGTGGGGAACTTGGAAAATCAATTTGGAAAAGATTATAAGCAATACTGCTATTTGTCAACTTTGGAGCAAATGGATGTAGATACTTGCAAAATCAAGGGGTTTGAGAACGCTATTCAATTCGACTATCTGAAAGACAACAAGCAACCACAGTGGAAATATAAGGGGCGTATTCTGCCAATTGAGGAGATTGCAAAACTCGAAAACCGTAAGTTGATGATAGTAATGAACCCTCCCTACCAACGTCGGAAAGGATTTAAATACGATCTCGCTTTAGAGTTTTTCATCAAAGTCTTAGAGCTACATCCAGACGTGATTGTCTATTACTGCAAGACAGAATTCTTCCTTCGCGATACGGTTTCTGTCTTTGCAGATTCCAGCTATCGTATCATTTCTCATGTGTTCAGTAATGCCAAAGAAACTTTTTTGTTATCAGAATGGGCTATCAGCCAAGTTATCTTCGATAAGAAGGAAGGAGAAGAGATAACAGGCGATTATATTTTTTCCCAACGATATGAATTAAATAAAAAGAATAATTGTTTAGAAAAAAGAGGAGAATACAAATATGACAATATACGTCCTAATCTCATAAAAGAGATAGAAAAGAAGATAATAAAGAGTCAAAAGAAAGGATTGATATTGGGACAATGGAGTTACTTGGGAAATGTACTTATAATCAGTAATGGTGGTAAAGAGAAACGTGCGAAGATAACAACAGAGAATTTAAAATACTGTCTATTGTCCAAAGGTATAAATTTTAATTCTCACGCAAGATACTTTGAGTGGAATTACTTGGTGTACAAAGGGGTTGTAGAAGATATTCCATCAGAGTTGTTCAACGATTCAATGATGTTTTCTCTTTTTTATAAGAACAATCAATTCTCTAATAAAGACACTAAAAACTACATCATGCCTTTCACGGCAGACGAATTGGGTTGTGAAAAGAACGATCTGAATGTACTTTTTCCTGAAATAAATGATTTGTTTGATGAGCAGCATAAGAATAAGCCATTTGACTTTAGGGAGTTTCTTAGTCAGTTTGACTTTTCAGAAGAAGCAAAAGCACTCTATCAAGCTGCGCTTGAAATCTTCAGATACTATCATCGTAGTAATGAATATGTAAATAAAGACTATAATGATAGTTATTACGATATTACTAATGCCATCATGGGAAAGGATGTTAGCACATACGCCACCTTAGACAAGACAGACGACAAAAGAATCACAAAGGTGAAAACCACAAAGGGAACGAAAGGATTTGGACGGAATACCATCGCTTATGTTGTGGGAAGCAAAGACCTTCCCATCTTCAATCGATTCTTTGATGCCCGTGATGTTCTTGCGAAGAAAATTAACAGGCTACTTCTTGAACATGGACTGCTGCTATGGGATAGAGAAAATATATACTAAATTTTAACACAAAACAGGGCTAAATAGAACAGATAACCAAATGTTATCATTAAAGAAAAGTTAAAGAATAATCATATGGAATACGGAATAGTATATCTTTTAACCTATCCTGTAATTTCTTTTCAAAAACGCAACAAAGGTATATGTCGCATCCTCTTTGTAAAAAGAAAGGTCTAAGGATTTCAGGATTGGAGGATTATATTATCGGTGCTGACAATGAAAATCCTTGAATCCTATGATCCTTAGACTTTATAACCATATTATACTGAAGGAAGTAGGAAAGTAGACATTAGTATGATTTTGGATTGGGAGGATGTGGCTTTGTCGCATCCTCTTTGTAAAAAGAAAGGTCTAAGGATTTTAGGATTGGAGGATTATATTATCGGTGCTGACAATGGAAATCCTTGAATCCTATGATCCTTAGACTTTAAAACCGTATTATACTGAAGGAATAAGGAAAGTAGGAAAGTAGACATTAGCATGATTTTGGATTGGGAGGATTTGGCTATGTCTCATCCTCTTTGTAAAAAGAAAGGTCTAAGGATTTTAGGATTGGAGGATTATATTATCGATGCAGACAATGAAAATCCTTGAATCCTATGATCCTTAGACTTTAAAACCTATTATACTGAAGGAATTAGGAAAGTAGACGTTAGCATGATTTTGGATTGGGAGGATGTGGCTTGTCGTATTCTCTTCGTAAAAAGAAAGGTCTAAGGATTTTAGGATTGGAGGATTATATTATCGGTGCTGACAATGAAATCCTTGAATCCTATGATCCTTAGACTTATTTAGGGAACTGATACGGGATTTGAGTTTATGAGCTCTTTTACGCTAATAGGTATATATTTTCCCGCCTTGCGATATTCCTGCGGTACTCACGCGTATTCTGGTTTCCCTGCTGTTATTGTAAAACTTCACGTGGAACTGGCCATTTTCATCGGGACGGGCATTGGGATTCCAGTAGAGTGTTCTGCGATAATCCTTCGGTTCGTCGGGAACTACTCCTTCATAATTAGGATGATAGAAGGATTCGGCCTGATTGAACCCAGGGAAGTCATACTTCCTGTCTCGATAGGTAGGAATGATGCCGTTGTTGGGAACCGTCTCGTAAACCAATGTTATGTCATCCCTGTTCATGCTCTCCGAAATCAAGGAGTCAACATTTCGCGGTTCGTAATCGGTAAAGAACCTAAAATTCTGGATTCGCTTCAGATGCAAGTCGTTAAAAATAGCCGCATCACTCCTGTTCTTGATACTCTCTTGAAGGGGTGAATAATTCGTGAAGAAGGTATAAGTATCTATTTTGGCTCGTACATTATAGTCCTGATGCCTACGTAGGTTTCCATAAACGGTAAAACATGCAATAGGCGGGAATGTGCCCATATTTGGTACGCCCCAACTCAATCCCCTGTCGGTGGCCTCGTTATATAAATCATACGCCTTGACGACGTATGCGGGTTTGTTGTAGTCAATAGCCCTTCTCCCTCTACGACGAGCACTCACGTTAACGGTAGACAAGGTATGGTCGCCATCCAGTTTTGACATATAGGCAGTAGTGTCTTCCTCCACATAACTGACGAAATCCACAGGTGGCATGTGATTCTGATAGTAGTTGTATTCGTGGGAGAAAACGGGATAGAACAAATCTTGCTTGACATAATAATCTGGATATGATTCTTCGTTCAGGAAATCTTTACTAAGACCATGTGTCATGGATTTCTTCACGGAGTCTTTCACGTTGTAAGCCTTTATCAACAAGAGAGCCTTGCCGTAATATGGGGGTATCTCGAACATGAATCGTCCACCATTATGAGTGAGTTGGACGCTTCCCGCCGACTCACCCAAGACGGACGTCACTTCTGCCTCCACCAACACCTCATGCTTCAATCCACCATGGTTAACGCCAAGATACGGGCTTTCGTAAGCAATCTCTTCCGTATTGTCTTGGCTTTCATCTATTCCATACGATTCGGGTTCGGTGGAGCCATTGCTTTCAGATGCATTATCGTTTCCCGTTTCGAATCCCGTGGTAGCGGTAATTTGCGCATCCATCTCGTCGAATACGGATGTATTATTGTTCAATCCCTGGACATCATCCAAATACAACAATGGCACGCCTAATTGCTTATACACGGCACCTTCGATGGTCAACGTCTTTTCTGGTTGGTATCTCACGTAATCCACGGGGCGATATTTTCTCCAACCTTGAACCATCATCAACATATCCAGGTCGGTTTTTCTCTTGTCGTCTTCGCCAGAAAAATAATAGATGGGATTGGCAATGAATCCCTTGAGGTCGGAAGACAACAACATATCCGTCAGCATATTACCGTTATCGTAGGATGCTTCATCCGTGCGAGAGTCGCGAACGGCGATAGAGAAAAGGCCATCCACTCCACTTACCTGCATGTCTATCGGGTCGTAAGGCATATAGTCAATCTTGCCACCCGTACTGACGGTTATCTTCGTTTCCATGTCATGGTTATTCACGAATATCAACCTTGAAGCATGGATGTTGCGCTTTCCGTCGATTATCATCAATTCGTTTACGCCCGTAGGAAGAGAAGGCAACGTGATGGAAGACGTGCCGGCATTTAATCGTTCAAAATGACACAACTTTCCACGGCACATAACGGCAAATGCCAATTGTTCCCTGCTGACGCTTGGAGAGGAAGCAATATTCACGACGTTATTCTTCCATTGGTAGGCGAATGTAATGCCCGACGGAAGACTTTCAGGCAGGGAAAAGTGATATGTCTTTCCTTTCCATTCAAACTCAGCTTTCTGGTTGCCGTTCGGGGTATAGTCGAAAACACCACGTCCCATATACGTTGTCGCAATCTGCTTCCCATCGGTCAACTTACCTTGAATATCCACAGCCTGTCCGTTTTGGTCTACAACCTCAAACGCTACCCTACTCTTTATCCCATCTATCAACTCTCCACCTTCTGGATAAAAGGAAACGCTCAGTTTATCCTTCTTTGGCTTGACAATTTCTTGTTTCGGACGAGAATACATGTACTTATCGTCGTAGTTTCCCAATTCCTTGGGTTTACTATAAATGGGAATGACGCGAGAATACAAGCCATCCCAATCCCTAAAGAAATCCTTCGCCATCTGATTGTTGTAGAACTTGTGCCTGTCATCACGGGTGTACTCATGCTCAAACACGTTGAAATTCAACATCCATCGGGTATAGGCACGTATTTCATAATATCCCGAATACAAGGAATCCTTTAGTTCGAATTGTCCGTTGGTATAACCCTTATCACTAATCACGATACGTTGACGTTCGGCAACGAGACCATCTGGAGACAACAATTCCACATACAATATCTTGCTCAAATGAGTTGGGCGCAAGCTATCCGCCCGAAACACGTATGCCTTATACCAAATCGTATCACCGACATAGTAGCACGTATTGTCTGTATGTATATATATTTTCTCTTGTATTTGTTGGTTATCCTGCAAATAAGCTTGCAATTCATCCAACTCATCAGCCATGACGGAAAGGGAGAAAACGACCAAGAATGTAGTCAGCAGATATTTCTTCATGATTCAAATAAATGATTATCTTGCAAACTTACGAAAAACTTCTGACAATTTGATAAGTTTTTAGAAGATTAACATAATAAAATGCGGAGAGTAGCATCTACCCTCCGCATCATCGTAAATATAATGAATGAATTTATTACATAATGGAAATAACCGCACGACGATTGTAATTGGTTGGAGAAAGAGCATCTGTACCACCTTCAGAAACAATCTTGATGTTGTCGCGGCTTACGCCCATCTTCACGAGTTCTTCGGCAATTGCCTCAGCACGCTTCTGACTCAGGGCTTTGTTAATCTCCTCATTACCCGTCTTAGAGTCTGCATAACCCGTGATGACAATCTTCTTGTTGTTTTTCTTAGCCACCTTTACGAGGTCTTTCACGTTCTGCAAGTCGCTGGCGTTAGCAACAGTAGACTCACCGATGTTGAAGAATACGGAAACAGGCGAAGCAATCACTTCTGTCTTGTTTACTACCTTCTCTACCGTCTTCACCTCTGGCTTTTGGTTTGCCAATTGCTTGTTCAAACGATCTATCTCGTCTTGCTTAGCCTTCAACTGTGCATTGAGGGCATCAAGTTGACTTTGAGACAAAGCATTGGGGCGCTCAGCCTTGTAGCCATCATCGAAGTCGTCATCCTTGTCGTTGAGATAATACTTCAAGCCAACCTGCAATCTCCAACAGTTAGACCAATCCATATTCGTATCGTAGGTCTTGGTTGGATATTCGCCATTCACCTTGTACATAGCGTATACAGGAACATTCTTGCTGTCTACGCCTTTGTAAGTTAGGATTCGGCTGTTGTTAGATACAGTATTTGTCTTAGGAATACCCCAACCAGAGTTAATCAGGTTGCCAACGTTCATGAAGTTAAGACTTGCCTGGAACTTATGAGAAGTGCGACCAACACGGAATACGAAGTCCTCAGCGATGCGAAGGTCGAACTGGTGAACCCAAGGAGCGCGAGCAGCATAAGCCTCAGCATACTTACCCTTATGGCTCTTCAAATAACTATCCTGCTCTACGAAACTCCAGAAAGCAGCACGCTCCGTAGGATTGTTAACGAAGTTGCCATTTGCGTCGATAGAACCGATTTGGATTTCGTTGTCGTTAGCGGGAATGTACATCAAGTCGTTGTTGATACCATCACCGTTCATGTCGTTGGTGTAGCAGAAGCTATAACCGCCAAACTTATATCCAGTATAGAACAAACCGATGTGCGTACCGCGCAACAATCCCTTGTGGCGGAATGGAATGTAATAATTCAAGGCACCAATCACCTTGTCGGGAATTACATATACAGAACGTTGAGCTGTACCGAGATTAGGACCATCCACGGTTACCATGCTCTGCCATGTAGAAACAGGGTCTGAGCCAGGCATACCAGATACTTCCTTAGATTCGGTATGTGTATAAGCCAACATCAAATTGAGGTTCTTAACGGGCTCAGCGTTTACGGTAACGTTTGCCGTATATCCATAACCCTTAGAAGTATTAGTCAACACCACGGCATTCTTTCCTTTTACGAAGGTGTAATTAGCTGGATACATCAAACGATTGTCAGCACCAGCAAAACGTTGCCAAGAAGCATCAGGATTCATGATGTTGATATTGTCAACCATCACGTCGTTGATTTTCTTCAAGTAAATGAACTCACCGGTAATTGACAATGGGAATGAAACGGGCAACATGTAATCCACGGCGATAGAAGACTTCCAAACTTGAGGCATCTTGAATTTTTCATCAACACCAGAAATCTTTGAGCCAGCTACGTGATAATTCTCGTTGGTAGTAGGAACACCCGTCTTCTTTACCAATTCGTCAACGGTGGTAACCATCTTTCCTGCAAATTGGTCGAGCATAGCATCACGATGAGTAACTACGCCACCAGCAGCATATTTCGTTCCGTAAATTTGAGTCAACTGAACCATTGATGCATTGGTAGGCATATTGGTGAAGAATACCAATGGCAAACGACCTGTGAAGATACCAGAACCACCACGGATTTTCAATGTCTTGTTGCCTAACACATCCCATACAAATCCGAGACGTGGAGAAATCTGCAAGTTAGACTTTGGCCACTTGCCAGTATCAATACGCTGACCATCACGGAATTGCAGTTCGTAGATGGCATTGTTGCGTTGCAAGTCTTTATTGTCGAACATCAAATTGTCGAAACGTGCACCAAAAGACAACTTGAATTTCTTGGAGAGGTTCCATTCATCTTGTGCATAGAAACCAAGTTGGTTGAACGTAACCTGTGCATTGGGTTGTGAAACGCCATTGAAACCGTATGTAAACGCAACGGTCTCAGGAGCTGCACCAGCCAAGAATTCATCCAACGAACGATAACGATAATATCCCGTACCCTCACGCATGTAAGCATTGTTGGCATATTGATGCTCGAAGCTAACACCAGCAGTAATCTTATGATGAGCCAGATACAAGGTGAAATTGTCTATCACGCTCGTAATCTTGTTGTGTACACCATTATTATATGAGAACAACTCATAACCAGCAGAGATATAAGGCTCCAAAATCTGAGTACCGTCACTGTTCAATCCATACATGATATCAATGAATGGGAACTGAGAAGACTTGCTGCCACGAATATCCTCGATATTGGTATAGGTGAAGAGCAATTGATTGGAAATGCTGTTGGTAAAGCGGCTGTTCAAATCAACTGACCATGATTCCACCTTATTATCCATTGAATACATAGAGTTGGCAAATGCCATAGACTGAGAACCAACACGATATGTACCGTTCAAACGAGCATTTGAGCCAGACAAGAAGTCACCAGAGTTTCCGTTAGGACCATTCCATGCCGTATTCTTCGTGTTGTTGTAACGTACAGCCAAGTGATGACGGTCTGTGATGTTCCAGTCGATACGACCGAGGAACTTCGTATTTGTCTCGTCGGCAGGGAAGTCGGTATATGAACCAGTATCATAACCATAGGTGTTGCGCAAGAAATCAGAAACCTTCTGCAAGTCAGACTTATAGGTTCTTGATACCATTCCGCCAGCTGCCTCGCCAGCTTCACGAGCGCGATACTTGATAACTTGACCTGGGATTATCTCTTTTTCAAAGTTTGCGAAGAAGAACAACTTGTTTTTGATAATCGGTCCACCCAACGTGAAACCATAAATCTTGTGAGCCTCATCTGCACGTGCACCAAGGTCTTTGTGATCGATACGATTACCTCTGAAATCCTGGTCACGATAATAAGTATAAGCCGTACCTCTGAACGTGTTAGTACCCGACTTGGTAATGGCATTGATATTACCGCCGATGAAGTTGGTTTGGCGCACGTCGAAAGGTGCAACGGCTACCTGAACTTCCTCGATAGCATCAAGAGAGATGGGGTTGCCACCACCAGGAAGATTGGCGGAAAGACCAAAGTTATTGTTGAAGTTGGCACCATCAATCGTGAAGTTGGTAGAACGACCATCACCACCGCCAAAGCTCATGCCGTTGGCATAAGGAGAAAGTCTGGCAATGTCAGAGATGCTACGGTCAACGGTAGGCAAAGACATCATCTGCGTGTTGGAGATGTTAGTGGTTGCACCAGTTTTCTCGGCGGCAAACTTAGAAGCCTGTGCCGTAATCAACACTTCGCTCAACTCGTTGGCATCTTCTGTTATCCATACTGCCAAATTGTAAGTTTCACCCAATTGAAGTGTAATACCATTGAGAACTTTTGTCTGATAGCCGATGTATGAAACCGTTACCGAGTACGGACCACCCGTACGCATACCTTGGATGTTGAAACGACCATCCACATTGGTAACAGTAGCATAACGTGTACCTGAAGGCCCGTGTACTGCTTGTACCGTAGCGCCAATGACAGGTTCACCTTTGGCATCTCCGACTGTTACGACACCACTCATTTCAGACGTGGTTACTTGGGCAATCATGGTGGAAACCATCATTACTGCCGCAATCAGAAAGAGTAATCTTTTCTGCATGATTTTTATAAATTGATTAATATTAAAAAACGTTATCTTTTTATCGGCTGCAAAATTAAGTAAAAAAAACATAATAAGATAATGAAAAGGTAAAAATCTTTATTCATCATCCTTTTTTGCATTCCAAATACGTCGCATTTTACGCAAAATAACCAAATAATTCAATAAGGATACAAAGATAAAGAGTATCAAGCCCACGATGATAGCTGGTTTCATCGAACCACCATCTATATCTGGGAACACGGTTTCTATCATATCCATGTAATATGAACGTACCATCCAAAGCACCACCCATGCTATCAGCAACACAAGCAAGTTCAAGGCGATGGTCAATAGTTGGTAAGGCTGTCCCACTTGCTTAGGTGTATACCCCATCAGCATGAGGTTTTTCATCTTCGTGGAATTCTTCTGAACCAACAAATAAATGCTCAACATCAAGATATAGAAACTGAGAACGGAAATAATCAAACCAATGATCATCACCAACATCACCATTATCTTCAGGAAATATAGTGTTTTCTCTGCGTCAAGACTACCTTTATCTATCTCAAACATATTGTTTGCGAGGTACGAAGATATGTTTTCGTCGGCAGGGTTGATAAGTTCTACGATAACACGTGTGGGTTCTTGTTCTTCCGTTGCGAATTTCCTGTTGCTCCAATCCATGAAAGCCTGCGGAACCAAGATGGTATTCAAGCGATTGGAAAAGCCGATTACCTTGCCTTTGAATTGTCCGTTGTTGCCGTTGCCATGAATGATGATGTCGAAATCTATCATTCCCATCAATCCTTCGCTAATCTTCGGCAACGACCGATTTTGCGCAAAGCCGAAGTTATACATACTTATATATGTACGAGGCAATACGATGGGTACTTCGGAATCGCCTTCGCGATACTTCCATTCATCAAGGGGAACATCCACGAATTCGTCTGGAACGCTCTCAAAAAACAATTCGGAATTAAAGACTTTCTTTCCGTTAATTCCCATGAATGCTTCCACCTTGTAATTGGTTGAAGTAAAGATGCCAACTTTCTCTACAAACTTCTGACTCTCAATATCTTGTATCTCATCTTGCGTAAAGGTGTTCGTCCTTCCACTCAACGTGTTAGCCATACCGATTGTCTTATTGATAATCACGTAGTTTGATTTCATGAAACCATCCTCCGCAGAGAATACGGGAACGATATCGTGATAGAATTGAATGCCAAGCAACACGATAAACATGCCAAAGAGATTGGCGAAAAAGAATCCCACAAATTGTGGTATGCTAATATGCTTGCGTAGTAACTTCCAAACTAATTTCATCTTCTCTTTTCTTTTTTATTATTGAAAGTTACAAATGAATGATTTGATCATATTTCAAATCCATGTGCTTACCGATACTCGTAACAATGACACCAGCATGTTGCGCCTGGGCTTCCTCCATCATAATCACTCCCATCATTTCGGCATTTTGGTCATCAAGATGGCTGATGGGTTCATCAGCAAGGATGAAATCAAAGGGTTGCACCAACGCTCGTATCATGGCCACTCGTTGTTGTTGTCCGAATGACATCAAGCCGATTTGCGTATTCATCTTATCGGCAATACCCATTCTCTCAAACCACGAGACAATCTCTTCCTTACTTTTATGTTGCGTCAATTGATTCTTGATTTCCACGTTTTCCAAGGCTGTCAATTCAGGAAACAAGCGCAAATCTTGAAACAGGCAACTGATGTGGAGCCTTCTTACATCCGTCCATTCCTTCACGCGATATTGGATAATGTCTTGTTGGTCAAACAATATCTTACCTTCATAATCATGTCGGTATCCCATCACATAGCTACAAAACGTACTCTTGCCTTGTCCGCTATCCGCTTCCACAAGGTAAGTCTTACCTTTATTAAATCCTATGTTTTGTTTCCAAACCTCAGAAGTCAAGTCCTCACGATGAAGAAATACTTGTGGGCAAACGGAACGAAACTTGATTGACTCCATTAAATCGACGTTATTCTCAATTTGGGCGCAAAGATAAACAAAATAGCTGAAATAACCTTCAATGAATCACTATTTTGATGCGGAAGGTCAAACCTTAACCTTCATTAACGTGAAATATGTTTGGAATATTTCATAAGAAATTGTCCATCGTTTAGCGGACACGAATATTTCTTTTTATGCTACAGATTTGTCATAATAGGTTTATCATGATTACCATTTCAGCCATAAGCAGATGATTGGTGCGGAAGAAACGACAGATAGATATATTTTTCACAAAAAAATACAAATTTTCTTGCATATAATTCAACTATTAACTATCTTTGCATCAGCCTTTTACAATACAAAGGTTATATTTGCTCTATTATGATGATCAATTAAACCACAATAGGGCATATGACCATGCTGAGAATAGCCAAGAAAGATGGTGTCTTTTGCTATACGATTCGTTCACAAAACACTTATTGCAAGGAGCATACAAGAGGCTATTTCCTCCGCGACGGCTATCTTGTTGTCATTTATTTAGACGAAAACAATATGGATTTGGACATATCTTCTATCATTGATGTTCGTGAATTGAAATCATGTGAAGGCGGTATAGAGAACTACAGGGATTATCCTGACTTCTTCTACTTTTTTAATTGGGGGTATAGAATAGTGGGTGACAGAATTGAGATAATGCCAAGAGAAGAAAACAATCCTCCTGTATTATAACAATCACAGTAAACAGCCTGTCCCTTCTATGATTCACGAAAGTTAAATAAAAAAATCTCACATTTTCATTTATGGCATGAAGCATTCAGATAAAATAATACACCAAATGAAGGTTAGTATCTATACCCTTTCATTATTATCGTTTATCCTGTTTCTTTCTTCTTGCAAGAAGGAGATTGCTTCAGAGGATATTTATGGCGTTTGGATGATGCAAGAGCAAACCACAACGGAGGGTCCCCAATTCACCAAACTCATATTGGACAAAGAGGATTACAATTGGATTGACCCTGTTGTCAGTGATACCATATTCTATTACAAGAAAGTTGTTGTCAGTGGCGACACGTTATTGCTGACCGATGGACTTAATTATCCCACTCTATGCATCATCGAGGAACTTCATGACAGTGTGTTGATATTATCCCATGTTGCAGGCTTTGATAAGGAGATTACCTATAAGAAGGTGCTCGACTACAGTCAAGGTCCTGTTATGCCAGGATCAGAAAGAATCAAGGCATCTGATCTTTCTAAAGACTCGTTGGATGTGATTGTGAAGTCCTTTTTGGTATGGGATTACTATCGGTATCTGAATGATAATAACAAAGAAGCCCGAACCTATCATAGTCTGACGAAGGATGAAATGCTGCAGGCAAGGGAGTTATTACGACAATACATGACAGATGGCTCACTTGAGAAAGACCAATACAATAATGAAGATGCCTATCCGTTTGACCAATACATTCGTCAATATGAATCCTATACGGAAAAAGGGCATTTATATGTAAAAGTAACTCTAAACACAGATATTTATACGGACAAGGGCTGTGGCTATACTGTTTTGAAACGAGATATTTACGATGTGCATGATGGTGGTCCAAGTCATGCCCAAGCGACCATAGATTTGACAACCCAAAAAGTTGTTGATTTCATCACCAATGGCTACGCATGACCCTGTAAAGCTATTATCTGAAAAAAGAATGAAAGAAACAATATTTGCAAATCCCCCTGCGTTCTAAGTTATATATGCTCTATTATGATGATCAATTAAACCGAGAAATAGTAATGTATAAGATAATTACTAATATCGTCATCTTTTTGATGTGTAGTATTTTCACATCGTGTTCTGTAGGTGTTTACCATGTTGACTTGGGTAATCAGTATGCATGGATTGAAGGAAGGGAGATAGTTAAGATAAAAGAAGAAACATCAAACAGTTTTCAGTATGAACCTATTGTACATCCGCAGGTCTTGAATTGCGACTCTGATGACAAATATGTCATAGCGTATCAAGTTTACGATGGAAGTGAATACTATTTTGTTAGCGCAATAGATGAAAATAGAGATAGCTTACTTCTCCTTTATTCGCAATTGAAAGAAATGAGATATAACTATTGGATTATCGACAAAGAGACTGACCAAGCAATGGGCCCTATGAGAAAAATCGATTTTGACAGTAAATGTAAAGAACTGCATGTAAAGGCAAAAATGCGAGATTTCTATGAAGTGAGATTCGATGCGAATACGGGCGTTGACAGCAATAAACGAAAACAATTGGAAGAAATGGGATACGTAGATCCTGATAGCAAGGAACAAGACATTAATGTTCTAAAAAGCAAGTACTATAAATTTCTTAATTCTATAGATGAAAACTCTTCAAGTGAAAATAAATAACTATGGATTATCATCAAATAAGTATTCCATAACTCTCCTTTGCCGTGAGTTTGAGTTATGTATGTCACACTTATAGGCAATGGTTACGGTTACAGCTGTAACCATGTAACCACTCGGTTTTGAATTTGAGGTGTTTTGTCAACAAAATTCATAAGAATTAATTTGTTGGTTTATATTTTTAAAACTATCTGATTTACAATTCCTTACTATTTCATAGGTTTATCACTTGCAAACACCATGTTTACGGCCTTTAAACCTATCGTATTCAGTGTGCAAACATGGTATTTACGGTTTCTAATCTTTATGAATAATCTGCCACAAATAATAATGTAAAATAATTTTATTATTTGTAACCCGCAGAGGTTACATGGTTACAGCTGTAACCGTAACCGTTTTCTTTTTGCAAAGGTAAAAGATGCTGTTTTCACGATTGAACCTGTCTTCTCTATGTTTTATCTACTGAGCTGTCAATAGCTCTGTTTGGAAATAATTAGATGTTGCATTAAGTTTATGCAGATATTTTTTTCTGTTTGCTTGAAAAATATTACCTTTGCACTGGATTTATCGAAAATACGAAGTATGATATTAGATAAGATAGACGAACTTCTGAAGGAAGTGAGCAATCTCTCTGCCAAGAATGCAGAGGAGATTGAACAGTTGAGACTGAGATTTTTAAGTAAGAAAGGCGAGATTAATGCGCTCATGGCGGATTTCCGCAACGTTGCCGCAGACGAGAAGAAGACAGTTGGCATCAAGATTAACGAGTTGAAGCAATTGGCTATCTCTCGCATCAACGAATTAAAGGAACAATTTGAAACCGCGGAGAGCGAGAACGACGACATTGACTTGACTCGTACGGCCTACCCCATTAAGTTAGGAACACGCCATCCGCTGACCATCGTGAAGAACGAAATCATCGACATCTTCCAACGCATGGGCTTCACGTTGGCAGAAGGACCAGAGATTGACGATGACTTGCATGTATTCACGAAATTGAACTTTGCCGCAGACCATCCTGCACGTGACATGCAAGATACTTTCTTCGTGGAAACCAATCCCAATGACGTGGCAAAGAACGTAATTCTTCGTTCACATACGTCAAACGACCAAGCGCATTATATGGAGACTCACCAACCACCTATTCGCGTGATTTGTCCTGGTCGTGTTTATCGTAACGAGGCTATTTCTGCCCGTGCGCATTGTTTCTTCCATCAAGTAGAAGGATTGTATATCGACAAGAACGTAAGCTTTACCGACCTCAAGCAAGTATTGCTTTCTTTCGCCCGTGAAATGTTCGGTCCTGATACGAAGATTCGTTTGCGTCCCAGTTATTTCCCATTTACCGAACCTTCAGCAGAGATGGACGTTAGTTGTACTATCTGTGGCGGTAAGGGATGTAGCTTGTGCAAGGGAGAAGGATGGCTTGAAATTCTCGGATGCGGAATGGTTGACCCCAACGTGCTCGAAGCTTGCGGCATAGATAGCAAGGTATATACGGGATATGCATTCGGTATGGGTGTTGAGCGTATTACGAACCTGAAATATCGTGTAGCCGACCTCCGTATGTTCTCCGAAAACGACACCAGATTCCTCCACGAATTTGAATCTGCATATTAAGTTTTTAAATAGACAACATGAAGAGTGACGAACATGTTTTCACACGACCAAAGAGCGTGAGAATGTTCGTCATTCTTCATTTCTTTTTGTTAGGGCTATTCATCACTAAGCCAATTGATTGCTTGGCAGATAGCAACGATTCCACCAAACATATTGGATTTCAAGTAAGTGTTGGTATGGGAAATTATATCAACATCGACAAATACACGAAAAAATTTGTCTATCCACATTCTTCATACAACATAAGCGCCGAAATCAACCACTCCGCATTACCTTCTGATAGCAGTATCTATGATAGCGACTACAATTATCCGTTGCTTTCCTTGGGTTTTCGTTATCATTTCAACAAGGTTAGTATGCACCGCAATCCCGATACGGATTGGGGAATGGCACAGGAAGTGAATTATGATTCTCATTTAGGTAATGCCGCAACCATATATGGTTTGTTTACTCGCCCCATTTATCGCAATCATTCGTGGATGTTCGACTATTCATTAGGTACAGGTATCGGATATTGCTTTAAGAAATACGACAACGTAAACAATATTGATGATGAGATTATTGGCTCACATGTCAATATTTACTTTACCGCAGGTCTTCATGCTACTTATAGAATAGCTCATGATTGGGGATTGACGGGTGGAATTGAGTTTTTTCACCATAGTAATGGTGCGTTGGCACGTCCTAACAAGGGAGCAAACTTCATTTCGCCGATGGTAGGCTTAAAATATATGCCCTATTACAATAAGCTGGAGAATCGTTCAACCAATCGAATTCGACAATCATTCAATCCTTATTGGTTTGCCAATTTCACGTTGGGCGTTGGCGGAAAGACCTTATTGGAAGATTGGCAAATCACGCAATTCCAAACATATCCCGACTCTGCTGATTACCGAACAGAGAAATTCAAGTTTTATATGGCCTATTCAGCACATGCAGACATCATGTATAGATATGCGAGAAGATGGGCTTCTGGATTAGGCGTTGATTTGTACTACGGTACGTATGCTTCTCACGTAAAAGACTTAGACAAGAAAGTTGGAAGAAACGACAAACATAGTCCTTTCTCGTTGGGCTTATCGTTGAAGCATCAAGTATATTATCACAATCTTTCCGCCGCTATGGCTATCGGGTATTATCTCTATCGAGAAATGGGGCATCATGCAAAAGAAATAGAAAAGCCCTATTACGAACGGATTGGCGTTCAATATACGTTTTCCAAGTGGAACGATTTGTCGATTGGATTTAATATTAACGCCCATTTAACCAAGGCCGACTTCACGGAAATAGTTATTGCCTACCCCGTGAAGTTCTAACCTCAGTCTTTTTGCTCTGTTTATTTAATTCAAGAATACCATTGAATTAGGGTTGGTTGCGGGAACCACAATTTTCTTGTTCAAATACTGGAAATTGGAATCGAAATGATAGATGGGACTATTGTGTACGAAATCAGACGTAGCAATATAAATACTGCCATCGTAAGGGTTACGAGCCATCATATACACATTGGCCGTGGCAATCTCAGATGGAAGATTCTTCAACGACCATGATTCCGTCTTGTTTGTCTTTGCAGAATATTGTGAGAAAGTAGTCGTGTAATTCGTCCAATCTTGTGTGGTGGAATTAACGAAATACAAATTATCTCCTATTGCTAACATACGAGTAGCATCTCCAATCTTGGTTGTCTTCTTCGTTGATGGGTCGAATACCGCACAACTGGGTTTATCTACGTAATTCCAATATTCATCATAAGTGCCACTTGAGAACACGTAAATATGTCCATTTGCCTCTTGAATACCCGTCGGGTTTGATAAGGTCACGATAGATTCTGCCTTGTCAAACTTCTGGACATCTATCACGGAGATAGTGTTTCCATATCCCCATCCAGAGTTTACGCAATACACTTTGTCATTATAGACAATCAGTTCCTCTGGATTGGCATCTACTTTCACGCTATCTTCAATTTGTAGCGTCTTGGCATCAAAACGTGCTACATAACCACCATAGCAAGAAACATATAGTTTACCTTTGTTTTCGGCAATATAACGAGGTTCGCCTAAATATTTGAAATGCGAGAAACTATCTACAGCCAATCCTGCACCATTCAAATGACGCAGCACCTTTGATACATTCATGACCACATAAATATCTCCATTATACGTAATCATATCGTTACCCGTATCACCCAAAGCCAACTTGTTCTGAGCCGTGTAAATATCATGCACGTTGACGGTATCTTGTTCTGGATCGATAAAGAACAAATGAGAATCATTATGTCCCATGTTTCCCTCCGTCAACAAGAATGCGCGATACTTAGGCAATCCAACGGTTGCCCCATTGTTCCAAGGCATGTCTTCATCATCATCACATGACGTGAAACCTGCCATTACGAATAATCCACTAAGGATTAAGAAAAGAATACTTTTTAATTTCATTGGTGTTTTATTTTAATTAATAATTTTTTTAGGGGGTGTAGGGGTGGTAGGGAATGTAGGGGTGGTAGGGATTGAGCTAACTTTACCATTTAAACACCTTCTATAACTCCCATTTTACTCCTATTTTCCACGATCGGCCTGGCATTGGATAATACTGTACGATTTCATATTGTTCATCAGTCAAGTTGATTAGGCTTGCCGTAAGCGAGAGTTTATGTCTTCTCCATTGAAAATCATGGGAAGCAGTAAGGGTGTGTTCCCAATAGGAATGCAAGCGATACTCTGAGCGATGCATCACGTTGGAATATCGTTGTCCATGCGCCATTACACTATATCCGATAGTAATCCATGGAGAACGAATAATTAACGAACCATTGCCTGAATGCTTGGGAGTATAAGGTATCTGCTCGTCATTCTCCAATTTGTCGATTGCGTTTTGCAACATATACGAGGCAAGTAGTTGAACATCCAAATTCCTTGAAACATTGACGTCAAGTCCCATCGTCACATCCAAACCCGTAATGTCTACCTTCCCAAAGTTCACCATCTTCCAAAGATAAGTTGAAGGGTAAGCTACAATCTTGTCATAAACCTTGTTATAATATAGGTCTGCCGTTGCATGGAAATCGACAGCTTTCATGAGACGTTTTCCCCATGTCAATCCCACATTATATTCCATGGCTCGTTCTGGCAACAACTTATTATTTCCCATTCGTTGATAATAAAGGTCATTAAACGAGGGCATACGGAATGTGCTTTTCACCATCGCCCTTACAAAAAGCGTTTCATCCCTTAACAAACGATAGGACAACGACAAAGCGGGCGACAATCGTTTGCGGTCATCAGGAGCAGTACCATTCTTCACATGTTCATGGGCATAAGTGTAGAGAAGGAATCCATCTGCCGTGAATCGCTTGTCAACATACTTGGCGGAAAGTACCGTAAGAGAAGTGAAACGTATCGGTTGCATCTTCACGGCGAAATTATTATGCAACTTATTCACCACCACGTCTTCAGCCACGGCGAAAGACAAATGACTCGTAGGTTTCCATCCTATCGTTGCAGATAGATAGTATTCCTGTTGACTATTGATGTCGGTCTGTTTTCCTCCTTGATATTTCAGGTTCACATCCTCATATTTGTCCCATGCGTAGTTATATTTCAACCGCGCTTTCAATTGCCATTGTGTGGATAGTTGTTTCTGAAACGTCGTTTGTGCAAAGAAATTCTCATTCCATAATCGTTCGTTAGCATCAGTATTATACAGTATAACTGCCCCTGGCAATCCTTGTTCAGACCGATAATAGGATGTCTTCACGTCCAAAAGACTACCATCGAGAAAGTGATGATAGAGATTCATTTCGCCTTGACAACTCTCCACATCCGAATTGTATCTTTTCTCTTTTGTCTTCACATATCCATTCCGCAAAGTGAAAGGATATACTCCATCCGCTCGCATATACGACACATGGGCAGCAAGAGAAGTCTGCTCTCCTACCCTTTGCCAATAGGTCAGCGATGGAGTCACCCATCCGAAAGAACCACCTTTGATATTTGCACGAAGCAAATAATCATGTTGGTCGAAAGACGGGCGTTCCGTTTCAATGGAAAGAACACCTGCCGAGGCATAATGCCTTGCACTCTGCATTTGGTCATTCACTTGTCCGATAGAGAAAGACAATTGCGAGAGGAAATCCGTCGTATATCTACCAATATCCACTTGTCCTGCTTGTGCATTGCCGATAGCTACACCATCATAACTCACCATCGTATGATGAGCACCGAGATTTCTCACCGAAACGGTTTTCATTCCACCTATACCACCATAGTCGCGCACATTCGTACCAGCGAATTTCTTCACCGCATCAGCCAGCGAAACGATTCCCAAACGATTCAATTGTTCTTGATTCATCACTTGCATGGGAGACGTGGCCAATACATTTTCGTTGATGGGATGAGAGCGCACTTCTACCTCGTCTATCGTTTGCACCTTGTTAACGATAGAGTCCGTTTGTGCAAACACACGACATGTTACCACAAACAATAGCAATATGATGATAATGCGTAATCTCAACATTCCCCAACCTTCCTCGAGATTGAAAAACAAAATAAACATGCAATGGCAGGTCTTCTGACTCGTAGCCTGAGTGCAAACGCCTTCCCGAAAAGAATTCAGTGGCATCTTGTTTGCCTCACATAAAGGCTACATACAGCAGCGGGACTGTTTGGGATTCTCACCCAATTCCCTTTTTAATCAAGTATATGAACCAATTGCGTTTGCAAAGTTACAAATAAAACATGACTCTGCAAAAGAAAAACTATGATTTGTGTGTTTAAGGACTAACGACTATCGTCTTCTACAACACAAATCAATAGTTTACACTATACAAACCATACGTTTTATACTATACAAACGATACGTTTACACTACACAAACCATACGTTTACGCAATACAAACGATACGTTTATGCAACACAAACGATACGTTTCTTTATAAGAAAGCGATGGTTTCTAATATGATTAAAGGTCAATCTTATATCCAACGGTAAGCATGAAGACACTATTCTTCATTTTCTTTTCAGTTGCCATATCTAAGACATTGATATTGGTAAGACCAAACACATAACGTGCGTCAATGACAACATGGTTATCAAACTCATAAGACAAGCCAACGGGTATGGAGAAGTCCACCTTATGACATCCATCATAGAAACTTTCGCCCGTAGGAGCGAATCCTTCCTTATCTTCAAACAAGAATTTCAGTTTGGCATTAGTCAAGAAAGAAACCTGCACACCTGCCTTGACTGCCAATCCCTTATATAGATAAACATTGGCAACAATGGGAAGATTGATGTAACCCAACTCTATTTTCGTATCCTTGATTGACATGTTGGGACTCACGTAATCTTTCCACTTACTGCCTTGTAATGTATAGTTCAAGCCAGCTGCCAATCCCAACATATCAGTTACTTGATATTCCAACTCTGCACCAAACAAGGCACCAGGTAACACCTCGCTATCCAAATCATAATCATCAGTCACGGAAAGTTTGGGCATATTTGTCAACTTAGACAGCAACAATCCCGTCTTGGGTTGCAAACTGATAGTACCTTCTCTATACTGTGCGCTGGCACTTAATGAAATCATGATGGAGACCATCCATAATAAAAACTTTCTCATCTTCTTACTCGACATTATTTAAATATACCGCAAAATTACAACTATTTTTTAAAAGTAATACCATATCACATCGATAAATATGCAAATATCACCTAACATTTTGGTGTTTATCAATTATTTTGTATATCTTTGCGGTATAGAAATGTAAATCATGAATTATCAACAAACTTAATATCAATAAAACCATGACAACAATTTCAATTATCATTCTAATCATCGTACTCGGTGTATTGTTCTATGTTTTTAACACCCAACGCGAATTGGTTCGCCTCGACGAACTTTGCAAAAACGCTTTCAGTCAGATTGCCGTTCAGTTGAATTCCCGTTGGGATGCAGTATTGGCTCTTGCTAAAATGGCAGCGCAATACTCCAAGCATGAGTCGGAAACCATTATCAAGACCATCCAAGCACGTAGGATGGACGGACAAGTAAAGACGGCAGCAGAGGCAAACGAGCAACAAGGTGCCTTTGCGCAAGTTCTCGGACGATTGATAGCCGTTGGTGAAGCTTATCCAGAATTGAAAGCCAACGAGCAATATTCAAAGACGATGGACGGAATCAACGACTATGAAGAGAAGGTTCGCCAAAGTCGTATGGTGTACAACGATACCGCTACGAAGATGAATCGTATGGTGCGCCAATGGCCATCATCCATCGTTGCCTCCATGTTGCATTTCAACGAGCGCGAATATCTGACCGTTGACGAGGAAAAGAAATCCGCTTATCCCAACCTTGACGATGTCTTCAAGACCAATAATGAGCAAGCATAGGTTTCTCATCTGCATCATCTTATTGATGCTTCTGATGGTTGTAGACGTATCGGCTCGTCCGCGTCTAAATGACCTGAACATCTACGTGGAGTTATTTGACAACGGTGACGCGCGTATAACGGAAAGTCGACTCATGGAAATCGACAACGAAGGTACGGAGTGTTACATCGTGATAGAAAACTTGAACGGTAGTGAGGTGAAGGATTTGGGCGTATCGGATGAAACTGGTTTGCAATACAGGAACATCGGTGAATGGGACATAGATAGGGATCGTGCGTGGAAAGCTGGCAAATGTGGCATTGTTTACAAGCGTTCTGGCTACGAACTGTGTTGGGGTTTAGGCAATGCAGGAACGCGCGAGTACAAGACCAGTTATACGGTTACCAATCTCGTGAAAGCATACGACGATGCCGATGGTTTCAACTATATGTTTGTTGCGGATGAGTTGAGTCCTTCTCCCCAACATGTCAAACTTATCATCATGAAGCCCGATACCCCATTCTATCCTGATACGGTTGGTGTTTGGGCATTCCGCTATCATGGAAACATCATGGTGGAAGACAGTTGCATCGTAGCGGAGAGTTCTGAACCATTTACTACTGAAAGTGCAATGGTCGTGATGGCTCGTTTTCCCAAAGGCATGTTCCAGCCTAATGATGTCAGACAAGGTAACTTCGAGCAATTGCAAGAACAAGCATTCGAAGGGAGCGACTATGTTTATGTAGACAATCGCACTTGGTGGGAGAAGTTGAAAGACAACATCGAAATGTTGATTTTCATATCGTTTATCTTTCTCACCATGTTCTCTCCATTATTGTACGTAATATACAGATGGTGGAAGAAACGTAGGTTTCGCAAGCAATTGGAAAAGGAACTAACATGGTATAGAGACATTCCCTATCAAGGCGACTTACATCATTCCAATGCCGTTTGCAACGCTATCGGATATGGTAGTTTTTACGACACGAAAAACTTGTTGAGCGCCTACATCATGCGCATGTTGTATCGTGGCGAGTTGGTCATCAAGGAAGAATCTAATCCTGACTCTGCCAAGGTGAAACAATACATGGGAATTGGAAGGGCACCAAGCATCAACACCAACAATAAGGACGGTCGTTTAGAGAATCGTCTTTACCAAATCTTTACGAAAGCAGCTGGCGAAGACCAGATTCTACAACCGAAAGAATTGGAAAGGTGGATGGGTAAGAATTGGAGGGAATTGGAAGGTTTCGTAAATCAATTGAAGCCCGATATGTCCTTGAACCAATGTAAGAACGAGATAGAACAGGTAAGGCAATTGGCTGGCCTGCGAAAATTTCTCTTAGACTTCACGCTGGTCAATGAGCGTCATGCAAAGGAAGTTTCTCTATGGAAAGACTATCTGATATATGCCTCGCTCTTCGGCATTGCCGACCAAGTGAGAAAAGACATGCAAGCCATCAACCCCGAATTCTTCAAGATGGATAAGATGGCGCAACAGATGGCAGACAGTACCGTTATCCTTATCCCGAATCTCTCTAATGCTACCTTAAACGGTACGCAAAGGGTAAGACAAAAAATAGATGAAAGAGAAGCAAGAGCCTTAGGAGGTGGCGGCTCATCCTCATGGGGAGGCGGCGGCGGTTTCTCCGGTGGCGGTCACAGTGGTGGCGTAAGATAAAACACAAAAAGCCCATTAACCCCACAAAGCCCATTAACCCCATCAAGCAAAAAAGGCTATAGCCCCCACAGCTATAGCCTTTTTCTTTCAAGCATTCTTGATATAATTCACTATCCACTCTCCTACCTCTTTCGTGCCATAATGTGCACCTCCATCTACCTGAATCTCTGGCGTGCGGACATTAGCAGCAAGACTCTCATCTACTGCCTTGCGAATCAACGCACCTTCTTCCTTCAATCCAAATTCTTCAAGTAGCATGGCTGCGGATAGTATTTGCGCCAATGGATTAGCCAAGTTCTTCCCCGCTGCTTGTGGCCAACTGCCATGAACAGGTTCAAACAATGGCGTATGTTCTCCGAGTGAAGCAGAGGGTTGCAATCCCATCGAACCCGTAATGCAACTTGTCTCATCGGTCAGAATGTCTCCAAACGTATTCTCTGTGACAATGACATCAAAGAAACGTGGTTCGGTGAGCACACGCATCGAAGCATTATCGATAAACATATAATCTACTGTCACCTCTGGATATTGCGGTTCCATCTCCTTGGCAATCTGACGCCACAGACGACTTGAGGCCAACACATTTGCCTTATCCACTACGGTTAGGTGTTTCTTACGTTTCATGGCGTATTCGAAAGAAACCTTCAAGATACGTTCTATCTCATGACGATAATAGATGTCGGTATCATACGCTTTGTCATTGTCTTGATATTTCTCTCCGAAATACATACCACCTGTCAATTCACGAATGACGATGAAATCAGCACCACGAACCAATTCATCTTTCAACGGACTCTTATGAATCAGGCAATCAAAGGTGGCAACAGGACGAATGTTGGCAAACAAACCCAACTTCTTACGCATGGCGAGTAAGCCTTGTTCTGGTCGAACCTTTGCCGTAGGGTCGTTATCGAATCGCAAATCACCGACGGCAGCAAACAATACGGCATCTGCTCGCATACATGTTTGGAATGTCTCTTCAGGAAAAGGGTCGCCTACTTCATCAATGGCATGTGCGCCACAGATAGCTTCCTCATACTCGAATTCATGTCCACATTTTTCGGCAATGGCATTGAGCACTGCCAAACTTTGCTTCATTACCTCTGGTCCTATTCCATCACCAGGAAGAACGGCTATTTTTAATTTCATAAATATATAGTTTTAATTTTACATTTCATCCTCGAACATATTGAGCATTTTAAACGTGGCCTTGATAGCAGCTTCTGTCTGGTCAGCATCCAAACCTCGTGTGCGAATCACCTTACCGTTGTTGTTCCATGTAATAATGGTTTGCACCAACGCATCGGTACGACCGCCAGGAGGAATACTTACCGTATAGTTTGCCAAAACGGGGAAGGTACGATTGAGATTATACTTGTAAATCTTCCTCAATGCCTTCACGAACGCATCATACTGACCATCACCCGTGGAGTCGGCTGCATATTCCTGACCGTTGATTTCCACTTTGATGGAAGCAAGAGGTTTCAAGCCGTATGACGTACATACCATATAACTGAGCAAACGAACTTTATCCTCGGGTACGGAATGCTTGAGCACATCGCTAACGATATATGGTAAGTCTTCCTGTGTCACCAATTCCTTGCGATCTCCTAACTCGGTAATTCTCTCCGTCACCTTCTTGGTTTGTTCTGGCGTTAGTTCAAGACCTAATTCCTGTAGGTTTTTGGCGATGTTTGCCTTACCCGAATTCTTGCCCAAAGCATACTCCCGCTTGCGTCCGAATCGTTCTGGAACGAGTTTGTTGCAATACAAATTGTCCTTATTATCGCCATCAGCATGCACACCAGCCACTTGGGTAAAGACATTTTCACCCACGATAGGAACATTGGGCGCAATGGCAATGCCACTATATCCCTCTACCAATCGACTGATGTCATTCAGTTTGTCTTCCCTGATATTGGTACGAGCATTGAAATGGTCTTTCAGAATTACCTGAACGCTTGCCAACGGTGCATTACCACATCGTTCTCCCAATCCGTTCACCGTTACATGCAATCCCTTACAACCACAAAGCACGGCTGCCAACGAATTGGATACCGCCAAATCATAATCA
>OCTX011937421.1_pt1 | contig 57766 bp, 48 predicted proteins | sample 1539691 | NCBI WGS metagenome assembly OCTX01 (sample SAMN02144231, study PRJEB22623) | gut metagenome | biome: sheep rumen | host: Ovis aries | place: New Zealand
ACCATACGATTTCATGTTTGACATTGCCGTAGCACCGGAAATCAACGTGGAATTGACTAATAAGGATAAGATTGATTACTATGAAATCACCGTTGACGACAAGTTGATTGACCAGCAAATCGACATGTATGCTTCACGTGCAGGTAAGTACGAGAAGGTAGAGGAGTTTGAAGGCAACGATATGTTGAAAGGTGACTTGCGCGAGTTGGACGAAAACGGAGGTGCAAAAGAAGGTGGCATTGAAGTTGAAGCAGCCGTATTGATGCCTGAATATATTAAGGTAGAAGACCAAAAGGCACTTTTCAAGGGTGCTAAGTTGGGCGACGTAATTACCTTCAATCCCCGTAAGGCTTATCCCGACAATGATTCTGAGGTTTCTTCACTCTTGAAGATTGAGCGTGATGCTATTAAGGAACACGAAGGCGACTTCAGTTTCCAAATCCTTGAGATTAGCCGTTTCGTAAAGGCACCCGTTAACCAAGAGTTGTTCGATCAGGTATATGGTAAGGATGTTGTTAAGGACGAGAAAGAGTTCCGTGAGCGTATCGCCGGTGAATTGAAGACGCAATTGGAAGGCAATAGCGATTGGAAATTCTTGCAAGACGTTCGCCAGTATGTGGAGAAGAAAGTTGGCACGCTTACCTATCCAGATGCTATCTTGAAGCGCGTGATGAAACTCAACAACAAGGACAAGGACGACAAGTATGTTGAGGACAATTACGAGCAGAGTATCAAGGAATTGTCTTGGCATCTCATGAAAGAGCAATTGGTTAGCAAGAACGGAATCAAGATTGACGACGCTGAGGTGAAAGCCGCCGCTATTGCTTCTGCTCGTGCTCAGTTCGCCCAATACGGAATGACCAATATTCCCGATGAGTATCTTGAGAACTATGCCAACGACATGCTCAAGAAGGAAGAAAATGTTCAAGGATTGGTAGACCGCGCCATTGATAACAAACTGATGTCTGCTTTGAAAAAAGTGGTGAAATTAAATAAGAAATCAGTGACATTGGATGAGTTTAATCAGTTAATGAGATAATAATAACTTTTTTTAAGATAAAATTCTTATCTAAGTTTTTTAATTATCGACTTTTTTATTAACTTTGTTCCTAAAGAACCGACGTTAAGAAAAGTCGATAATTTTTTTGTGTAAATTTTAAGTAAGGAAACATGAACGATTTTAGAAAATATGCAACCAAACATTTAGGTATTAATAGCATGGTATTGGACGATGTGCTGAAAGCTCAAGCACATTATTTAAATCCATATATATTGGAAGAACGCCAATTGAACGTGACTCAGATGGATGTGTTCTCGCGCTTGATGATGGAACGTATCATCTTCTTGGGAACCGAGATTGACGACTATACCGCCAATACCTTGCAGGCGCAATTGCTTTACCTGGATTCTGTAGATGCAAAAGACATTTCCATCTATATCAATTCTCCTGGTGGAAGCGTTACCGCAGGCCTCGGTATCTATGATACCATGCAATTCATCAGTAGTGAAGTGGCTACCATTTGTACTGGTATGGCTGCTTCCATGGCTGCCGTGTTGCTTGTTGCAGGTCAAGAGGGGAAGCGTCAGGCACTTCCACATAGTCGAGTGATGATTCACCAACCATTGGGAGGCGTACAAGGACAGGCGAGTGACATCGAGATTGAGGCTCGCGAAATTCAGAAGTTCAAGAAAGAACTCTATAAGATTATCTCTGACCATTCACATACTCCTTACGAGAAAGTATGGCAAGACAGTGACAGAAATTACTGGATGGATGCAGAAGAAGCCAAGGAATACGGAATGATAGACAGTATCTTGGTGAAGAAACCTATTGCTGGTTGACATTATTATATTATATAGACGAAATAGAAAGAGTAAGTACATGCCAAAGAAAGTTTGTAGCTTTTGTGGAAGAAGTGACCATGATGTAAAGTTGTTGATCTCTGGACTTAGTGGATTTATTTGCGAGAGTTGTGCCGAACAAGCATACGAAATTGTCAAGTCTTCCGGTATTAATGATGTTTCGAACGGTGGACGTAACGGACAATTCAAGATGAAGAAAATCCCGAAGCCGATGGAAATCAAGGAACACCTCGACCAATATGTAATCGGTCAAGATGAGGCTAAGAAGTTCCTTTCGGTTGCCGTCTACAATCACTATAAGAGATTACAACAACAGCGTGATGACAATGGTGTTGAGATAGAGAAGAGCAACATCATCATGGTTGGTAGCACGGGTACGGGAAAGACATTGCTTGCACGTACCATTGCAAAGATGCTTGACGTGCCTTTCACTATCGTTGATGCTACCGTATTCACGGAAGCAGGTTACGTTGGAGAGGACGTGGAGAGCATTCTTTCACGATTGTTGCAAGTGGCTGACTACGACTTGGAAGCCGCTCAACGCGGAATCGTGTTCATCGATGAGATAGACAAGATTGCCCGAAAGAGTGATAATCCTTCCATTACACGAGACGTAAGTGGCGAAGGAGTACAACAAGGATTGTTGAAGTTGCTGGAGGGAACGATGGTCAATGTTCCGCCAAAGGGAGGAAGAAAGCACCCAGATCAAGACTACATTCATGTAAACACGCGCAACATCTTGTTTATTTGCGGTGGAGCATTCGACGGAATAGAACGAAAGATTGCACAACGAATGAATACTCATGTTGTGGGATACAACTCGGTGAGAAACCTTCGTCAGATTGATAAGAATAACTTGATGCAATATATCCTGCCGCAAGACTTGAAGTCGTTTGGGTTAATCCCCGAGATTATCGGACGATTGCCAGTGCTTACGTATTTGAATCCCCTTGATAGGGAAGCATTGCGCAGGATTCTCGTTGAACCAAAGAATTCCATCATCAAACAATATGAGAAATTGTTCGCGATGGATGGAATTACGTTGAAATTCTCCGAAGACGCGCTTAATTACGTGGTAGACAAAGCTGTGGAATACAAGCTTGGTGCCCGTGGCTTGCGCTCTATCGTTGAGTCGATGATGATAGATGCTATGTTTGAAATACCTTCGAAGAGGGTGAAGACGTTTGAAGTAACCCTTGATTATGCTGAGAAACAACTCAATAAAACCAATCTACAATCTGCTTAATACTATAGATTACCTGAATTCTACACCTAACAATTCTACGACATGCCAAAAAAAGATTATAATCTTATAGCGAATCTCAAGCATTATTTCGGATTTGATTCGTTCAAAGGAGACCAAGAGGCCATTATCAATAATCTCTTGGACGGCAATGATACTTTTGTGCTTATGCCCACAGGTGGAGGAAAGAGCATGTGCTATCAATTGCCGTCGCTTATCATGGAAGGCACGGCCATCGTTATATCTCCATTGATTGCGTTGATGAAAAACCAAGTTGACGTGGTGAATGGAATCAGTGAAAACGAAGGTGTCGCACATTACTTGAACTCGTCGCTCAACAAGGCGGCGATACAACAAGTGATAGATGACGTGCGTGTCGGAAAGACCAAATTGTTGTATGTTGCACCTGAGTCATTGAATAAAGAGGAGACGGTGGCTTTTCTCAAGGAAGTGAAAATCTCGTTCTATGCCATCGACGAGGCTCATTGTATCTCGGAATGGGGACATGATTTCCGTCCTGAATACCGCAATATCAGACCTACCATCAATAAGATTGGCGTTGCTCCTGTTATTGCATTGACGGCTACTGCAACAGATAAGGTGCGTTCAGACATCAAGAAGAGTTTGGGAATTGTAGATGCGTTGGAATTCAAGAGTTCTTTTAATCGTCCTAACTTGTATTACGAGGTTCGTCCAAAGACCAAGGAGATAGATAAGCAAATCATCAAGTTCATCAAGCAACATGCAGGAAAGAGCGGTATTGTTTATTGTCTTTCCCGAAAGAAAGTAGAAGAATTGGCTGCCGTATTGCAAGCCAACGACATCAAGGCTGCTGCTTATCATGCAGGCTTGGATTCTGCTACTCGTTCGCAAACTCAAGATGAGTTCTTGATGGAGAACATAGATATTATTGTGGCTACTATTGCCTTTGGCATGGGTATCGATAAACCCGATGTGAGATTCGTTATCCATTATGATATTCCCAAGAGTCTTGAAGGATATTACCAAGAGACAGGTAGGGCAGGACGTGATGGAGGCGAAGGTATCTGCTTGGCATTCTACGCATATAAGGACTTGCAGAAATTGGAGAAATTTATGGAGGGCAAGCCTGTTGCTGAACAAGACATAGGAAGACAATTATTGCAAGAAACGGCTGCATACGCAGAGTCGTCGGTTTGTCGTCGTAAGATGTTGTTACATTACTTTGGCGAGGAATATAAGGAACCCAATTGTCATAATTGTGATAATTGCTTGCACCCGAAGGAAAAGCACGAAGCCATGAATTTATTGTTAATTGTGCTTCATGCTATTATTGCCATCAAGGAAAACTTTAGGCAAGACTATGTGGTTGACTTCATCAAGGGTAGGGCAACTGATGACATCACTTCCCACAAGCATCATCAATTGGAAGAGTTTGGTTCTGGTGAAGATGAGAATCCCAAATTGTGGAATCCCGTGATTCGTCAGGCTCTCATTGCTGGTTACATCAAGAAAGATGTGGAAAACTATGGATTGTTGAAAGTCACCGCTGCAGGTAAGCGATACATCAAGAATCCGAAGTCATTCATGATAGTGGAAGACACCGAGTTTAAGGAAGACGGTGATGATGAAGGTGCTGAGGCAGTAGGTGCAGCTCTCGACCCCACGCTTTATGCCATGTTAAAAGATTTGCGCAAGCAAATGGCACGTAAGTTGGAAGTTCCGCCATACGTAATATTCCAAGATGTTTCATTGGAACAAATGGCCACCATGTATCCTATTAACCTCCAGGAATTGCAGAACATTCAAGGAGTGGGTGCAGGAAAAGCAAAGCGTTATGGTAAGGAATTCTGCGAGTTGATTGAAAAGCATTGTAAGGAAAATGGCATTGAACGTCCAGAGGAATTACGTGTAAGAACCGTTGCTAAGAAGTCGATGTTGAAAGTGAAAATAATTCAAAATATCGACCGCCAAGTAGCTCTTGATGATATCGCCCTTGCACAGGGATTGGAGTTCGAGGAGTTATTAAGCGAGGTGGAAGCTATTGTATATAGTGGCACGAAATTGAACATCGACTATTTCTTGGAAGAAGTGATGGACGATGATCATGTAGACGATATCTATGATTATTTCCGCGAAAGCGAAACAGATGACTTACAAGTTGCCATGAAAGAACTTGGTAACGAATACGATGAGAATGAGATTCGATTGGTAAGAATCAAGTTCTTCTCTGAAATGGCCAATTAATTTTCTATTCAAGAACAATCTCAACAACAAAGTAAAATGGGAAAGACAGACAGTAAAAGTTTTCAAATATACTTGGACAATATAGGCAACAAGAGTTTGTTATCTGATGAACAGGAAAAGCAATTGGCAAAGCGTATCAAGGATGGAGACGAAAAGGCAATAGACCAATTGGTAAGTGCCAATCTGAGGTATGTTGTGACTTTAGCCAATCAATATGCAAGACAGGGTGTTTCCGTAGACGACCTCGTGAGTGAAGGAAACATCGGCTTGTTAAAAGCTGCAAGAAAATACGGTAATGCTTCTGACAAGAGATTCGTTTCTTTTGCCGCTCCGTATATCCGTGATTATATGGAACGTGCGATAGAACGCCAAACGGGATTGTTGCGTACGCCCATGACAGAGGCTGCCAAGATAGAACACTTGCGTTCTAAGATGATGTCAATGAGTGAACCAATTCCTGCAGGAAGCCAAAATAACTTTAGCTTGTTGAATGTATTGGAAGATACTAATGCTTCCTCGGCAGACGAAAACGTTGAACGGGAAACCCTTTCTGATGAGTTAAAGGGCGTGATGTCTGTTCTCAATGAGCGTGAAAACCAAGTCTTGGTGGATTTCTATGGCTTGCAAGGTGAAAGATTGACGATGGCGGAGATTGGCGAGAAGATGCAACTCAAGCGCGAAAGAGTGCGTCAAGTGAGAGATACGGCTCTTAGGAAACTCCACCGCGGTGCGCGCCAAGGTCGTACATAGCATTTTGGAATTCCTTCTCGTACGGTAATTGCAATTTATCCATCATGTTGGGAAATACCATATTGAAACTGCAATAGTAATAGGCAATGAATTGATGGTAGTCAAATTCCATATCGGGAAGGCTTTGTAATACGTATGATTCCCTTCTATTCTCTCCATTTTGCCATACGATAGCCATTTCCATCGCCAACATTCTTACTTGGTTGACATCCAAACGCTTTAGGTGGCGAATGGCGAAAAACATTTCTTTCGTTAGGATGCGCGAGTCTATTTCGTAAGATACTTCATGAGCGATTGTTTCCGTATCGGGAACAATCGTTCTTTTTTCTTCTTGCCATTCAACGGATGGTTCGGGAATATTATCTTGTTCCACTACGGGAGCAGGCATTTCATTCCCTGTCATTTCCTCATGTGAGAAAAGAAACATGGACAAGTCTTGGGTGTTTTTCTTTTTCTTCCTTTTCATCATTCATCGTCGTTATCGCTCTTCTTGTTAGAGCCAAAGATCCAACTTAGAATACTTTTCCCAATCTTGCGTTCCAATCCTGCTTGTGTGGTAGGAATGCCTGTCTCTTTCGTGAACTTCCTTTTCATGGCAGACAATCCATATTCCTTTTTAATATACCACCACAAATCTTTCTTCTTTTTTGCCATTCGTGTAAGGTGTTATAGGTTTTTAGTTTTGCAAAGATAGTGATTTTTCAGTAAATGGGGAGATTTTGTTCAAATAATTTTGAGATTTAATGAAATTACTATATCTTTGCCAATAGGAAAATAACATAATGATAATCGTATGAAAAGACTAAAGTTTTATTTATTTGGATTGATAACTGCGCTTATCGTATCCGCTTGTGGAACATCTCGTACTGTGCCCATCACAGGACGTAAACAGACATTGATGGTTTCTGATGCAGAGGTGTTGAGCCTTAGTACTCAAGAGTATAACAAGTATATGCAGAGTGCCAAGAAGTCAACTAACGCTACCAATACCGCTATGGTGCAAAGGGTGGGGCAGAATCTTGCCAATGCCGTTACTACGTATTTGAGAAATAACGGATTACAGGATGAAATCAGCCAATACAGTTGGGAATTTAATCTGGTGCAAGACAATAATGTTAATGCATTCTGTATGCCTGGCGGTAAGATTGTGGTGTATGAGGGATTGTTGCCCGTTACGCAAAACGAGGCTTCGCTTGCCATCGTACTTGGCCATGAGATAGCCCATGCTGTTGCCAAACACTCTGCCGAGCAGATGTCTAAGCAGATACAACAACAATATGGCTTGCAAATCGGTACTGCAATAGCAGGCGCATTAGGTATGGGACAGAATACACAGAGTATCGCACAAATTATCGCGCAAAAGGGTTTGCAGTTCCGTAACTTGGCATATTCACGTGAACATGAAACTGAAGCCGACCGTATGGGATTGATTTTTGCTGCTATGGCTGGATATGACCCGAATGTTGCCGTGAACTTCTGGCAAAGAATGGCGGCAAGTTCTGGCAATAATACATCCGAGTTTTTTAGCGATCACCCATCTGATGCTACTCGTATCAACAACATTCAGAAGCATTTCTTGCCAGAGGCGTTGAAGTATTACAATCCTCCAAAGACCGCGACGACAACTACGAAAAGCGCTACCAAGAAAACAACAACCAAGAAAACAACGACAAAAAAGACGACTACCAAGAAGAAATAACCCTTCTTTCCCGTCTTTTTCCGTGTTTTGCAAATTTCTGCAAACTTACTTCACAATTGAGAATTATTGCAAACCAAGTTTCTTGTTTGGTTTGCAATAATTTTTTATCTTTGCAATATGAATCAAATGTTTGACATACTCACCAGTCGAGAGCTGTTCTTGCTCATCATGGCAAGTGTCACGTATGTGGTGCTTTTTATCGTTGCCGTGCAAAATAGCCGTAGGAAAATCCTCTTGTTACAAGAGCGATTGAATAAGGTACACGCAATGAAGGAAGAACAATTGGCGAATAGTAATCAAAATATTGAGCAAAACTTACAACGCATTGCCCAACTGGAATCTATCATACAGAAATTGGGAAACGAAAACTCTATGTTGCGTTTGGAGTTGGAAGAACAGAAAGCGCGTTTGGATTATGCCAATACAATAGCGATGATTGAGAACGAGAAACGTGAGCAAGCGGAGACAGTTATCTTTGGTAGCGATGTGTATCTACGAATGAAATCGTTGTTAGCACAAGGGCGCAGTATGAACGACCATGATTTCGTGGAATTGAATCAAGTGGTAAATTCTGTCTATACCAACTTCACCGAACGATTGTATAGCTTATGTAAGTTGAGCAATCATGAATTTCGCGTGTGTTTATTGGTGAAGGTAAGAGTGCAACCAAAGGACATCGCAACGCTAACGGCACATTCAAAGGAAGGCATTGCCACTACTCGTAGTAGATTGTACCAAAAGGTATTCGGCAAGAAAGGTTCTTCGAAAGAATGGGATGATTTCGTACTTTCGCTTTGAGAGATTATACACATTATTTATATATATGACTATGATTGATTTCTTATCACAACATTTATGGCAAATGTGGGCGGTGATAGCCGTTCTTTGCTTGATCTTGGAATTAACGGCAGGCGATTTTTTTATCATCTGCTTTTCCATTGGTGCTGTGTTTGCTGCCGCATGTGCCGCTATGGGTGGCAACTTCTATTGGCAAATGATCGTGTTTGCGGCACTTACCTTGGTTAGCTTGTTCCTTGTTCGTCCGTTTGCCTTGCGTTATTTGCATCGCAATGAGGAGCATCGTGTCAGCAATGCCGACGCGTTGATTGGCAGAAAGGGACGCGTGGTAGAAACCATTGAGAAAGGTGGTTTTGGCAGAGTTGCCATTGATGGCGATGTTTGGAAGGCCGTTGCTATCAATGATGATAAAATCCCAGAGGGAACTTCTGTTCGTGTCGTGAGTCGCGAGAGTATTATTATTACCGTAGAAATTATTAACAATTAAATACTTAGATTATGGATATTATGAGTTATGTGTTGATAGCTATCATCGTACTTGTAGCTATCTTCGTGAAAATGGCATTGGTGATTATACCACAGTCTGAAACAAAGATTATTGAGCGTTTAGGGCGTTATTATGCCACGTTGAAACCTGGTATTAACATCATTATTCCTTTCATCGACCGTGCCAAGGCAATTGTTACCATGCAACATGGTCGCTATGTTTACACTAATACGATTGACTTGCGTGAGCAGGTATTTGACTTTGCTCGCCAAAACGTTATTACGAAAGACAATATCCAGATGGAAATCAATGCTTTGTTGTATTTCCAAATCATGGATCCTTTCAAGGCTGTGTATGAAATCAACAACTTGCCAAACGCTATTGAGAAATTAACTCAAACAACGTTACGTAATATCATTGGTGAATTGGAACTCGACCAAACGCTGACCAGTCGTGATACGATTAATACCAAACTTCGTGCCGTTCTCGATGAGGCTACCGATAAGTGGGGTGTGAAGGTGAATCGCGTTGAGTTGCAAGACATTATTCCACCATCAAGCGTGTTGCAAGCCATGGAAAAGCAGATGCAAGCAGAACGTAACAAGCGTGCGACGATTCTTACGAGTGAAGGACAAAAGCAAGCCGCTATCTTGCAATCAGAAGGTGAAAAGACTTCTACTATCAACCGTGCAGAAGCTGCTAAGCAACAGGAAATCCTTCATGCGGAAGGTGAAGCGCAAGCTCGCATTCGTAAGGCAGAAGCAGAAGCCATTGCTATTGAGAAGATTACTGAAGCTGTCGGTAAATCAACCAATCCAGCTAACTATCTCTTAGCTCAAAAGTACATACAGATGATGGAACAATTGGCGGCTAACGACCAGACAAAGACTGTTTACTTGCCATTCGAGGCTACCAATATGTTGGGTAGTATTGCTGGCATTAAGGAATTGTTTAATGAGAAATGAAGATGATACGTTTGGCTTATAGACTCTTTCTTTTCTTTGTCGTTTCATTGACGATGGTATCATGCTCCGAGAACTATTCACGTGGTGAGAAAGTGGGTACGGTTATCGAGTTTGCACAATCGGGATTGATTTGGGATTCGTGGGACGGACGGCTTAACCTTACTCAAACGGGTATGAATACGGCTGGCGAACCGTTTACTTTCTCACTTGATAACGACCGTGATGATCAACAACCTTTGGTAGACTTGCTTTATCAAGCACAAATCGAAGGATGGAAGATTAAGATAAAGTACCATAAGGTGATGGGATGGAACTGGTTTGGCAATCGCGGACGTTCAGACTACTTCGTAGATGAAGTTACGGTGTTAGACAAGGATTTCGCCAACCCCCTACGCAATGTAAAGGGAGGTCGTGAAGGACATATTATCGACACCGTCTATGTAGTGATAGACAAGTCGGAATTGTTCAAAAAATAGTGGAGAGAAGTGAAAGGTGAGTAGTGAGAGATAGCTTAGAGTCATTGTGAAAGTGAAGTGAATGGGTATTCTCTCGCTTCTCGCTTCTCACCTCTCACCTCTTACCTCTATATCACCCTTTAATCAATTCCACGATACGAGCCATTTGGTTTGGAATGCGTATTTGTTGTGGACATTTCTTCAAGCACACTTCGCAATCCATGCATTGGTCAGCTCCAGCTTTCTTGTCGATGGCTTTCTTGTATCCTTTCTTGAATTGAGCAATTCTCTTAGAATAGTCAGGTGCTGATTTATCGGGCAATGGCAATAGTTTATTATTGACAGCCTCGTTGTAATAAGAGAAATTCTTGGGAATATTGACTCCGTATGGACAAGGCATACAATAACTACAAGCGGTGCAAGGAATAGTGGGATAGCCATTCATTCCATCCGCGATTTGTGCCAATAATGTTTTCTCTTGTTCTGTGCATGGGTCGAGTGGTGAGAATGTGTTCACATTGTCTTCCAAATGTTCCATATTGTTCATTCCGCTCAAGGCAGTCAATATGTTCGGTAATGTACCTACCCATCTGAAAGCCCATGATGCAATGCTGTCGTTAGGACGTTTTGCTTTTAATTGATTGGCGAATTCATCTGGGATGTTTGCCAATCTTCCTCCCAACAATGGCTCCATCACAACTGCTTGAAGACCAGCCTTTTCCAATTTGTTATACAAGTATTCTGCATCTGCGTCTTTTTTCCATCCACCATTTCCGAGAGAAGCATGTCGCCAGTCAATGTAATTCAACTCGATTTGAACGAATGTGAAGTTATATTTGTCGTTATTGTCTACCAACCAGTCGAATACTTCCACGTTTCCGTGATATGAGAAACCAAGGTTGCGAATGCGTCCTGCATCTCGTTCTTTTACCAAAAAGTCAAGCAATCCGTTGTTGATGAATCGTTCACGAAATTCATCCATTCCACTTCCACCAATGGAATGCAACAAATAATAGTCGATATAGTCGATTTGCAACCGTTCGAAAGACCTTTCATACATCTTCTTTGATTCCTCGAAAGAGTGCATTCTTCGGTTTTGGTTCGACATTTTCGTTGCGATGTAATAGCTATTGCGCGGGTGTCGTTTCAATGCAATGCCCGTTACAATTTCAGAATTGCCATACGCAGGAGCCGTATCGAAGTAATTAACACCATGAGCAAGAGCGTAATCCACCAACTCATTCACTTTGTCTTGGTTCTTTGGCAAACGCATCATTCCGAAACCCAAAAGCGAAACCTTATCGTTGGTGTGATGATTCACACGATACGTCATCTTGGGAGCACCGTCTTGCATCGTTCGAGGAGCAGAAGGTGTAGTGTTTTTGGCAAATACATTCAATGGTTCGAGGCTCATCAAAGCCATGGCAGATAGTGTTCCAGTGCCAATATGCTTGATAAATTGCCTACGATTCATGTCGTTCTTTTTGTCGTTCATGATAGAAGAGATTAATAGTTTTTGCAAATGTACAAAAAAACTTTTAATGTTTTTGCACTTTGTAGTTGTTTTTGTAAATATGAAGAATTGTTTCTTGCAAAATATTCTGTGAATTATTCCGACAAAATAATATCGTGAAAAATATCGAATGAAGTGTTAAAACTGGGGGGTGATGTGTTTTTGGGAGGCGAATAGTCTGTTCTTGCTTGCCAAATGATGCCTTGTGATTGCTAAAGCATATAGTTATAGTGCGTAAATATATGCTTTAGCCATGCTAAATATATGCTTTGTGGAGCCTAAAAAGGCATGTTTTTGACCGAAAAAGCAATGTTTTTTCAAAGCTAATGTTATTCGTTATTTTGTAATATGTTGAATGTTAGTTGATTATATAGATGCGATAAAGTGGCGATTTTTAGCACCGAGGTAAAGGTTGGTTGGAAATAATGCCGTTTTTTAAGCCCTTTTTTTCTACTTTTTCTTGACATTCTTTTCTTCAAACTTTATTCGTGAAAGCAATAACTTTATCATTTGTTGATTTCCGTTCATAAAAAAGCGCCCACTCATGTTTGTATCTCAACAATTTTCGTTATATTTGCATGGCAAAAACTGATTAAAATGAATATATGTATTGTTACGGGAGCACGACCGAACTTCATCAAGGTGGCTCCCATCGTTAGGGCAATTAAAAATGCTGAACGCCATGGGCGCGACATACAATATCGTTTGGTTTACGCGGGAAAAGAAGATGATCCCACGTTGGAACCTTCGTTGTTTGAGGACTTGCAGATAGACAAGCCCGATGTATATCTTGGAGTGGATTGCGAGAACCTGAACGAATTGACGGGACAAGTTATGTCGTTGTTTGAACGGTATTTACAAGCAAACAAAACCGATGTGGTAATCGTGGTAGACGATTTGGCTTCCACGATGGCGGCTGCTATCGTAACCAAGAAGCAAGGAATCACGTTGGCACATATCGTTGCAGGCACTCGTTCGTTCGATATTAAGATGCCCAAGGAAATAAACCGTTTGGTGATTGATGGTTTGAGCGATTTACTCTTTACCGCTGGAATGGGAAGCAATAGCATTGCCACGCGAGAAGGAGCGGAATTGTCGAAGATATATATGGTTGGCAATATCCTTATGGATACGTTGCGCTTCAATTTACCACGATTGAAGAAACCGTCATTTATCACCGAGGAGGACGAAAAGAATGGTTATTTGGTATTTACGCTAAACAGAAAGGCATTGATGGCTGACCGCGCCAACCTCTCCCGTATGTTGAAAGCCATAATTGATAATGCGCAAGGCAAAACCATCTATGCCCCATTACGCGAAAGCGTAGCCGCTATTCTAAATGAAGAATGTAGAGGAAATGAAGAATGTAGAATGAAAAATGAAGAATCGGCTGGCGCCTTGAATCCAGATACGAAAAAAGATTCTTCATTCTTCATTCTTCATTCTTCATTTAAGATTATCCCTCCCTTATCTTATTTAGAGTTTGGTTGGTTGACCGCTCATGCTCGTGGCATTATTACCGACTCTGGAAACGTGGCGGAAGAAGCAACGTTCAATGGCGTTCCGTGCATTACACTTAACAGTTATACCGAACATATCGAGACGGTAAAGGTTGGTACTAATGTGCTTGTGGGCGAAGATGCCGAATTGTTGGGTGAATCCGTGAGGAAAATGGTGCGTGGAGAATGGAAGCAAGGCAATTTGCCCGACCGTTGGGATGGTCGTTCCGCAGAGCGTATCGTGCAGATATTGATGGAATATGCGGAAACGAACGCTTGAAAGAGTAGACAAAGAAACTTAAAAACACACTAAATTGCATTAATTTAGGTAGAAAATCACCTAAAATGGGGTGCTATGTGGAATTTTTGTGCTAATTTTGCACGCAATAAATAAAAATGTAATATGGCGTCATTTGTTGCAGATAGAATTGTGATGGACGGTCTTACGTTTGACGACGTCCTCTTAATACCCGCTTATTCAGAAGTACTACCCAAGACGGTAGAGTTGACAACCAAGTTTTCCCGCAATATCGTACTGAACGTACCGTTCGTTACTGCCGCTATGGATACGGTAACGGAGTCGGCGATGGCGATTGCCATTGCACGCGAAGGTGGTATTGGCGTGATTCATAAAAACATGTCCATCGAAGAGCAAGCACGTCAGGTGGCTATCGTGAAACGTGCTGAGAACGGTATGATTTACGACCCAGTAACTATTCGCATGGGACGTACCGTGAAAGATGCACTTGACATGATGCGCGACTATCACATCGGTGGTATTCCCGTGGTTGACGAGAATAATTGCTTGGTGGGTATCGTTACCAATAGAGACTTGCGCTTCGAGCGTAGATTGGATAGGAAGATAGATGACGTGATGACACACGAGAATCTTGTTACTACGCATCAACAGACTGATTTGGCTGCCGCCGCACAGATATTGCAAGAAAACAAGATTGAGAAATTGCCAGTGGTGGATAAAGACAACCACTTGGTAGGATTGATTACATACAAGGACATAACGAAAGCCAAGGATAAACCAATGGCTTGCAAGGACGAGAAGGGAAGGTTGCGTGTTGCAGCTGGTGTTGGTGTTACGGTAGATACACTCGACCGTGCGCAGGCATTGGTAGACGCTGGTGCTGACGCTATCGTCATTGATACCGCTCATGGTCATTCTAAGGGAGTGGTTGAAAAACTCAGAGAAGTGAAAGGAGCATTCCCTCATGTAGACGTGGTTGTTGGAAACGTGGCAACGGGTGATGCAGCCAAGTTGTTGGTAGAAAATGGAGCCGATGCGATTAAGGTCGGCATTGGTCCTGGTAGTATTTGTACGACGCGTGTGGTAGCTGGCGTAGGCGTTCCGCAATTGAGTGCCGTTTATGATGTGTATGATGCATTGAAGGGAACAGATGTTCCATTGATTGCAGACGGTGGCTTGCGCTACTCTGGAGATATCGTTAAGGCAATTGCCGCAGGTGGTAGTTGCGTGATGATTGGTTCTCTCGTTGCAGGAACAGAGGAAAGTCCTGGCGATACCATTATCTTCAACGGTCGTAAGTTTAAGAGTTATCGTGGAATGGGTTCGCTGGAAGCCATGGAAAACGGTTCAAAGGACAGGTATTTCCAAAGTGGAACTAAGGACGTAAAGAAATTGGTACCCGAGGGAATTGCTGGACGTGTACCCTATAAAGGAACCGTACAAGAAGTTATCTATCAATTGGTAGGTGGCTTACGTTCAGGTATGGGTTATTGCGGAGCATCCAGCATCGAGCAATTGCATGATGCTAAGTTTGTTCGCATCACCAATGCCGGTGTCATGGAGAGTCATCCTCATGATATTACCATTACCAGTGAGGCTCCCAATTATTCAAGACCAGAGTAATCGACATGTATTTTACATCAAAAGAATATAATAATCAAGACAATGAATAACAAGATTAATCAAGTACAAGTGAAAAAGTTGGTTTTCTCATTGCTTTTCGCCTTGTTGCCAATGACAATCTTCGCCCAAGAAGACCCTGTCATCATGAAGATTAACGGCCAACCTGTTAGTAGGTCGGAATTCGAGTATTCCTATAACAAGAACAATTCTGAAGGAGTGATCGATAAGAAGAGCGTAGAGGAATATGTTGATTTGTTTGTCAATTATAAGTTGAAGGTTGAGGCTGCCAAAGACGCGCACTTAGATACATTGAAGACATTCAAGGATGAGTTTACGTCGTATCGCGACCAACAAATCCGTCCTGCTTTCATTACTGACGCAGACGTAGAAAAAGAAGCCCAGAAGATATACAAGGAAACACAAACGCGCATTGATTCAATGGGCGGTATGGTGAAAGCTTCTCACATCCTTCTCTTGTTGGGACAGAAAGCTACGCAAGAGCAACAGGATGCCGCAAAGGTTCGCATAGACTCCATCTATAATGAGTTGAAGAAAGGCGCAGACTTCGCGGAGTTGGCAAAGAAACTTTCTGACGACAAGCAATCTGCAAGAAACGGTGGCGAATTGCCATGGTTGACCAAAGGACAGACATTGCCAGCATTTGAAAAGGCTCTCTTCCAGTTGAACAAGGGCGAAATGAGTGAACCAGTTCTCACGGAGGCAGGTTATCATATTATTAAGGTGATTGATAAGGGAAGTTTCTTCCCATACGATTCCGTTCACGCAGACATCTTGCAATTTATCGAACAACGTCAGTTGAGAGAACATATCATTGACCAAAAGATAGATGAAATCGCCAAGGCAGAGGAAGTAACCAAAGAACAGTTGCTTGATGCCAAGACCGATGAGATGGTTGCTAAAGATATGGACTTGAAATATCTTATCCAAGAATATCATGACGGATTGCTATTGTATGAAATCAGCAATGCCACGGTTTGGGATAAGGCTGCGAAGGATGAAATCGGATTGGCTAACTACTTCAAGAAGAACAAAAAGAAATATAAGTGGGATGCTCCCCGTTTCAAGGGAATTGCCTATCATGTTAAAGACGCCGCAGATGTTAAGGCCGTAAAGAATGCCGTAAAGAATATATCATTCGACAAGTGGGCAGACGTGTTGCGTAAGACATTTAACAACGATTCTATCCTTCGTATCCGCGTAGAGAAGGGAATCTTCAAGCAAGGCGATAATGCACTGATTGACAAGGAAGTATTTAAGAAAGACACCACCGCCAAGGCAGTTAAAGATTTTCCCATTGATGCCGTTTATGGAAAGAAGTTGAAGGCTCCACAGGAATACACCGATGTTCGTGGTCAGGTGTTGGCTGATTATCAAGAGGAACTCGAGAAGGAATGGGTAGCAAACTTGCGTCGCAGATATCCTGTAGAAGTAGACGAATCAGTGTTGAAGACTGTAAACAAACATTAGAAAGATAGGGTTATACCCAGAATATAAGACTCAATGAATAAAGGTTTCAAAATGTTTCTCGGCTTTGTCGCTCTCTCGCTGGTAGTGGGAATGAGTGCAAATGCCCATCGTACTCCTATCGTCAACGAAGGTGGCGACTCTACGAAAGTAGAGGAAAAAGCTCCCGTCATTCCAGAAACAAGTGTTATCGATGAAGTTATCTGGGTGGTGGGTGATGAGCCTATCTTGAAATCAGACGTGGAAGCGATGCGATTGCAAAGCGAAGCCGAAGGAGTAAGATGGCAGGGAGACCCTGATTGTTCGATTCCCGAACAAATGGCGGTGCAGAAATTGTTCTTGCATCAAGCAGCCATAGACTCCATAGAAGTGACCGAATCGGAAATCACGCAAGGCATAGACGACCAGATTAACCATTGGGTGCAACTCATTGGTTCACAGGAGAAACTGGAGGAGTACCGTAAGCAGACGATTCAACAGATGCGTGAGGAAATGCACGACGAATTCAAGAACAGTAAGTTGGTGCAGAAGATGCGCGAAAAACTGGTTGAAGACATTTCCGTAACACCTGCCGAGGTGCGTAATTATTTCAAGAATCTATCCGAAGATAGTATCCCGTTTGTTCCTACGGAAGTGGAAGTTGAGATTTTAACGCAACAACCACGTATTCCCATTGACGAAATCAATCGTGTGAAAGACGAGTTGCGTGAGTTTACCGAACGTGTAAATAAAGGTGAGACAACCTTTGCGACGCTTGCGCGTATGTATTCAGAAGACCCCGTTTCCGCACGTCAAGGTGGTGAGTTGGGATATACGGGTCGAGGAATCTTAGACCCTGCTTTTGCCAGTGTCGCTTTCAACTTGACTGACCCCAAGAAGATTTCCAAGATTGTTGAGACGGAATACGGTTTCCACATCATTCAATTGATTGACAAACGTGGAGATAAGGTAAACGTGCGCCATATCTTGTTGAAGCCAAAGGCATCATACGAGGTAATCGACCAAACATTGGCGCGATTGGATTCCATCGCCAGTGATATCCGTGAAGGAAAGTTTACTTTCGAGGATGGCGCAACGATGATTTCCGATGACAAAGATACTCGTAACAATAAGGGTTTGATGTCGAACATGATTGAAAGTGCAACATCCCGAACACGTACTTCAAAGTTTGAGATGAAAGACTTGCCAACAGAGATTGCTCGTGTGGTAGATACCCTGAAAGTGAATCAAATATCGCAACCCTTCAAGATGATAGACAGCAGGGGAAAAACCACTTGTGCCATCGTGAAGTTGAAGAGTAGGATAGAGGGACATAAGGCGACTATCACTGAAGATTTTCAGGTGATGAGGGAAGTCGTGTTGAATAAACGTCGTCAAGAGGCATTACACGATTGGGTAGTAGACAAAATCAAACATACCTACGTGCGCATGAACGACCGATATAAGGATTGTAAGTTTGAATACCAAGGTTGGGTGAAATGACAGAGGGGAATCAGATAAACCGATATGTCTTGCGTAATAGGATATTACTTATCCTGTTATTATGCTTAGGAGGTTGTGGATTGTTGACAATCTCCTCGGCTAAAAAGAAAGTGAAGCAAGATGATCGTGTGTATCTGATTCACGCTGATGAATTACGATATAATGCCTATGGCACATATCCGCCAGCGCAGATTGTTAAAGGTAAAGTCTCTTTTCGTCATCAAGGTGCTACGCTCACATGCGATAGTGCCTATTTTTATCAAGAATTGAATTCTGTCAAGGCTTTTGGGCATGTTCATTATAAACAAGGAGACACCTTGTCGTTGGATTGTGATCATGGTGATTATGACGGACAAGAACAAATGATGCGTGCGCGCAAAGACGTGGTGCTCAAGCATCGTAGGCAAACACTCTATACGGACAGCCTTGATTATGACCGACTCTACAACAATGCCTATTTCTTTGAAGGAGGTCGCTTGATAGACGGAAAAGATAAGTTGAGTTCTGATTGGGGTGAATATAATACCGAATTAAGAGAAGCCGTATTTTATTACAACGTCAGATTAACCAATGGAGAAAGACTCATTACGACAGATACATTGTATTATGATACGAAATCTTCAATAGCTCATGTTGTCGGTCCATCAAAAATTACGCAAGGGAAAAGTGTGATAGATACCGACGATGGGTTTTTTAATACAAATACTGACCAAGCGCAAATGTATGGAAGGTCAACTATCGTTAATGACCAAAAGACCATTACGGGAGATAGTCTGTATTATGACGACAAGACGGGACAAAGTGAGGGATTCGGAAATGTTGTCTATGTGGACAATCTCAATAAGAATGAGTTGCAATGTGGACATCTGACGTACAATGAAAAAACTGGTTATGGCTTTGCGACGATAGATGCACTTGTTAAGGATTATTCTCAGAAAGATACGCTATTCATGCATAGCGACTCAATGAAGATATTCACGTACAATATCAATACTGATTCCGTTTACCGTAAGGTATATTGTTATAATAAGGTTCGCGCGTATAGAACGGATGTTCAAGCAGTATGTGACTCGTTGATGTTTAATTCCCAAGATTCGTGTATGACCATGTATAAAGACCCTATTGTCTGGAATATGGGAAGACAGTTGTTGGGTGAGGAAATACGTGTTTACATGAACGACTCTACCGTGCGAATGGCGCACGTTATCGGACAGGCTTTGTCGATAGAGAAAGTTGACAACGAACAACATTACGACCAAATATCTTCTAAAGAGATGAAGGCGTTTTTTGACAATGGAGTCATTCGCCATGCGATAAGTATCGGAAATGTATGTACGGTGTATTATCCTATTGAGGAAAAAGACTCTTCTATCATGGTGATGAACTACACCGAAACGGATACGTTGAAGATGTTCTTTTCTCCAGAAAGGAAGTTGGAGAAGATTTGGATGCCTGCGGCAACGGGAACGTGGTATCCACTAACTCAAATTCCTCCCGCGAAATTGTTGTTACCTCAGTTTGTATGGCTTGAGGATATCCGACCGAAAGATAAATACGACATTTTTGCATGGCGAGGTAAAAGTGAAGAGGCAAAGTTGAAGGTAGTAGAGCGTCATGCTGCACCATTGCAGTCGTTAGATGACCAAGATATCTCAGACAATACCATAAAGAAACCTAAAACTCAGAGGTGAGATGAGCGATATTATACAATTATTGCCAGATTCCGTGGCCAATCAAATTGCTGCTGGTGAAGTGATACAACGACCGGCAAGCGTTGTGAAAGAATTGGTGGAAAATGCCGTTGATGCAGGTGCTAAGACCATTCATGTGTTGGTCGTTGATGCAGGACGCACTTCTATACAAGTGATAGATGATGGTATTGGTATGTCTGAAACAGATGCGCGATTGGCATTCGAACGCCATGCGACTTCCAAGATTCGTGAAGCTAACGATTTATTTGCATTGCAGACCATGGGATTTCGTGGTGAAGCGCTCGCCTCGATAGCTGCTGTTGCTCAAATAGAGTTGTATACAAGACAAGAAGGTGAAGACGTGGGTACACATCTTTCTATTTCTGGTTCTAAATTCACAGGACAAGAACCATGTGCATGTGCGGTGGGAAGTAATTTCAAGATAGAGAACTTATTCTTTAATGTACCAGCAAGGAGGAAGTTCTTGAAATCTAATTCTACGGAATTAAGTAATATCTTAACTGCTTTTGAGCGTATCGTTCTTGTTTATCCCAACGTTGCCTTTACGTTTCATAGTAATGGTACGGAGATGTTCAATCTCAAACCAGGGAATATGAAACAACGTATATTGGATGTTTTCGGGAAAAGAATGAACCAAGACTTACTTCCAATATCTGTAGAAACCACTATGTGTAAGATTTCTGGATTCGTGGGAAAACCAGAGTCGGCGAGGAAAAAGAATACTCGTCAGTATTTCTTCGTGAATGGCAGGTATATGAAGCATCCCTACTTCAGCAAGGCTGTCATGAATGCATACGATAGATTGATTCCCGTGGGAGAACAAGTGCCGTTTTTTATTTATTTCGATGTGTCTCCATCAGACATAGATGTAAATATTCATCCCGTAAAGACGGAAATCAAGTTTGAAAACGAACAGGCTATTTGGCAGATATTAACAGCAGCTGTAAAAGAGGCTATCGGTTTGTTCAATAATGTTCCTTCTATTGATTTTGACATTCAAGGTAAACCCGATATTCCTTTGTTTGACGGACAAAATGGATCTTCTGCGCCATCTGTGAAATATAATCCGCAATACAATCCGTTTACTTCATCGAAATCTCGACCTTCCTCGTCTTCCGTCAATCATTGGGAAGATTTATATGAAGGATTGGAAACGCAATCGCAAGAGGAGACGAATTTGTTTGATGATGAGATAGAAGACCAATCAGGTAATGACTTGATTTCAGATGTGTCGCCCGTTCATTATCAATATAAGGGAAAATACATTATGACAGCTGTGAAATCGGGATTGATGATTATCGACCAACATCGTGCACATGTTCGGATGTTGTTTGAAAAGTATCTTGGAATACTCAATAATCATCAAGGAACTTCCCAAAAAGTATTGTTTCCAGAAGTGTTCCAGTTGTCTGCTTCAGAACAAGTGATATTGAAGAGAGTTTGGGAGGAACTCACATATTTGGGCTTTGAAATAACAGACATGGGAAATGGCAATTATGCTATTGTGGCTGTTCCCTCTGATGCAATAGATACGAATGTCGTTTCGTTGATGCATGACATGCTCAATACGGCAAGTGAAAATGGAACAAGCGTAAAGGATGAAATTAATCGAGTGGTTGCATTGACTCTCGCTCGAAATACGGCTATCCCTTATGGTCAGGTCTTGAATAATGACGAGATGGATAATATCGTGAATGGACTCTTTGCTTGTTCTAACATGAATTTTACACCTGAAGGCAGAAATATATTGTGTATTTTGAAACAACAAGAGATTGAACATTTGTTGGGATAAAAAGGAAATATATGCAAAAAAACGAGGGTTAATTCATGATTTTTTAAGAATAAATAGGAGAAATGTCACTTTTTTGGCTGATAAATGATATTTTTCTTTTAAAAAATAGTGGATTATAAAAATAATTGCTAATTTTGTACTCGATTAGACCCATAGGGAAGAATGATTTTATATATAAAATAATTTATAAGTTATGAAAAAATTATTAATTGTTTTGGCTTTCGCCGGCGTCTCAATGGCCTCAATGGCACAAGACGATCCTACACTGAAGTATAGTGTAGCAACAAATTCCTTCTGGAGCAATTGGTTTATCCAGGTAGGTTACAACTACAATGTGTTCTATTCAAACGAGGAGCATAATAGTGCAATTGACAATGACAAGAGTCCTTTCAAGTCATTCCGTAACAGTCATGGTGCTGCTATCGCTATTGGCAAGTGGTTTACTCCAGGTCTTGGACTCCGTACTAAATTACAAGGTATTTGGGGTAAGACAGTTGACCCAGCTTTAGGTAAGAACACAAGTAGCAAATCTAAGTTTTGGACTTTGAATGAGCATGTCCTGTTCAACTTAAGCAACATGTTCTGTGGTTACAATCCTAACCGTGTTTGGAGTTTTATTCCATTCATTGGTGGTGGTCTCACACGTAACATGTCTTATGACGTTTATGCAATGCAACTGAGTGCTGGTTTGCTGAACCAATTCCGTTTGAGCAACCGTGTAGCTTTGAATCTTGAAGTTGGTTACAACCGTCAAGAATCTGACGCTGACGGTGTTTGGCAATATCGCACACAGCGTGGTTGGGACAACAAAGACAACTATCTCTATGGTGAAATCGGTTTGACATTCAACCTTGGTAGAAAAGCTTCTTGGGACAAAGTGCCTGACGTAGAGGGAATCAAGGCTGACTTCTTGTCAAGAATCGATGCTCTCAATGCACAATTGAACGATGCTAACGCTGAGAACGCTCGCTTGAAGAACCTCCTTGCTAACCAAAAGGCAGCAGAGACTCCAAAGGCAGTTAAGGAATTCGTAGCTGTTCCTGTAACAGTTTACTTCTATCTCAACAAGACAAACAATGGTCCTTCTTATGCAGCTGACCTCGTTGACGTTAAGAACCTTGTTAACGTTGCTAAGGAGAAGAACACAGGTTTGCTCGTAACTGGTTATGCTGATAGCGCAACTGGTAAGGCTGACCACAACCAGTGGTTGTCTGAAAAGCGTGCAGAGCAAGTTGCTAACGAAATCGTTAAGATGGGTGTAAGCCGCGATAAGATTGAAACCGCAGCTAAGGGTGGTGTTGCTATCCTTTCTCCTATCAACCTCGACCGTCGTGCAACTGTTGAACTCAAGAAATAATAATCATTTATTTCTATATAAGAAAGGTGTCCTGTTTAATGGGCACCTTTCTTGTTTTATATTACTCCTGTTTTTAGTGATAACATGAGATTTAATGACAATAATAGGTGAAAATGCGTTTTTGCTTACGTATTGTTATATTTTTTCGTTTATGTTTTGCATTCTGATTTTTTATTAGTAAATTTGCGTCATGGATTCATCAATAAAACTCTAAGAAATGATTTGGAATGAGACTATGGAGTGTATGGACCGCGAACAACTTCGTGAAGTCCAGAGTATTAGACTGAGAAAGATGGTAAATTACGTTTATCATAATTCACCTTTCTATCGGAAAAAGTTGCAAGAGATGGATGTTGCTCCTGATGATATCCATGACATCGATGACATCGTGAAATTGCCATTCACCAACAAGTTGGATTTGCGTGACAATTATCCTTTTGGATTGGCTGCTGTGCCTATGAGTCAAATCGTGCGAATTCATGCATCTTCAGGAACTACGGGTAAACCTGTGGTTGCTCTTTATACTCGAAAAGACATATCTACTTGGACGGAAGCCCTTTCGCGTGCTTTCGTCGCGTATGGTGCTTCTCAAAAAGACATTTTCCAGATATCCTATGGATATGGACTCTTTACTGGAGGTTTAGGTGCCCATGAAGGAGCTACTAATATCGGTGCGAGCGTTATCCCTATTTCGTCTGGTAATACGAATAAACAAATAACGTTAATGCATGATTTCGGAGCTACAGCTTTGTGTTGTACGCCATCATATGCTATGTACTTGGGTGAATCGATGAAAGAATCGCCTTATCCCGTTGAAGAGTTTAAGTTGCGTATCGGTGCTTTTGGTGCAGAACCATGGACAGAAAACATGCGCAAAAAGTTGGAAACTACATTGGGAATTAAGGCATACGACCTTTATGGATTGAGTGAGATAGCTGGTCCTGGAGTTGGTTTTGAATGCGAATGCCAACATGGAACGCATCTTAATGAGGATTATTACTATCCTGAAATCGTCGATCCTGAAACAGGAGAGCAATTGCCAGAAGGAACACTTGGTGAATTGTGCTTTACTCATTTAACCAAGGAAGGAATGCCATTGCTTAGATATCGTACGCATGACTTGACGGCTTTACATTATGATAAATGTGAATGTGGTCGTACGTTGGTTCGCATGGATCGTATCTTGGGACGTTGTGACGATATGCTTATCTTGAGAGGTGTCAACGTATTCCCAACCCAGATAGAGGCAGTTATCTTGAGCCTGAAGGAATTTGAGCCACACTATCTGTTGACGGTTGACCGTGTGAACAATACGGATACCGCAGAACTGAAAGTGGAAGTGAAGGAGGAATACTTCTGTGATGAAATGGCTCAGATGGTTAAGTTGCAGAAAAAACTCGAAGGCGAATTGCGTAGCGTTATCGGAATTGGCTTCAAGGTTTTGCTCGTTGAACCCAAGAGCATTGAGCGAAGTACTGGTAAGGCTAAGCGCGTTATCGACAATCGTGTGCTATAATTTGATAATCGCTTTTTTAAAAATCCAAATATATGTTAGCAAAACAATTATCCATATTTTTAGAGAATAAGTCTGGAAGACTTACAGAAGTAACGGAAGTGCTTGGTGCTTCTGACATTAACTTATCTGCAATGAGTATTGCCGATAATAGTGATTTTGGCATTCTTAGATGTATCGTTTCCGATCCCGATAAAGCATGTTTAGCCTTGAAAAACGCTGGGTTTGCCGTTAAGGTTACTGATGTGATAGGGTTCACGTGTCCAAACGTGTCGGGTTCTTTGGCTGTTGTCTTAAAATATTTGTCGGATAATGGCGTATTTATTGAATACATGTATTCGTTCAGTTGTGGAACCTATGCCAATGTAGTGATTCGCCCATCTGACTTGCAAGCATGTGAAGAACTCCTTGAGAAGAAGAAAGTGGATCTTTTAGCGGCAAATGATCTCTATAAGTTATAAAAAATGTAAAAAAGCGGTGCAAATATTTGGTGGTTACAAAAAAACTCCTTATCTTTGCACTCGCTTTTAAAGAGCAACGGGCGTTTAGCTCAGCTGGTTTAGAGCATCTGCCTTACAAGCAGAGGGTCGGCGGTTCGAATCCGTCAACGCCCACTACAAGATCCTGCAAATCGAAAGAGTTGCAGGATTTCTTTTTTATTTCATATTCTTTCTAAATTATGTCGTTTTAAGTTTTTATAATGCAAATCATTTCCGTAGTATCTTTTTTATTCGTAACTTTGCAACCTTAATAAGTATTAGCTATGTTTCTTGATTTGTTAACGGCAATTTCGCCTATCGATGGGCGGTACAGAAATAAGACGAGCAAGTTGGCCGATTATTTCTCTGAATATGCACTTATTCGTTATAGGATACGTGTGGAAATAGAGTATTTCATTGCTTTGTGTGAATTGCCTTTGCCACAGTTGGCTTCTTTCGACAAGTCTTTGTTTGAAAGAATAAGGGATATTTATCGTAAGTTTGATGTCTCGAACGCTCAACGTGTTAAAGATATAGAGTCTGTTACGAATCACGATGTGAAAGCCGTGGAGTATTATATTAAGGAGGAATTCGACAAGATAGGTAACTTAGAGGCATATAAGGAATTTATCCATTTTGGCCTAACGTCTCAAGATATTAACAATACAAGTGTTCCTTTGTCTATCCAAGACGCGCTTAATGAGGTGTATGTTCCCCAAATTGAGGAACTGATAGCTCAATTACAACAGTTCGTAGATGAATGGAAAGGCGTTCCCATGTTAGCAAAGACTCACGGACAACCAGCTTCCCCCACACGTTTGGGTAAGGAAATTATGGTGTTTGTGTATAGGTTAACAGAACAATTGTCTATTTTAAAGTCGTGCAAGATGACAGCCAAGTTTGGTGGAGCAACTGGTAATTTCAACGCCCACCATGTGGCTTATCCAACATACGATTGGAGATCTTTTGGAAATCAATTCGTTAAGGATAAACTTGGATTAGAACGTGAACAATATACCACTCAAATCAGTAATTACGATTGCTTGGGTGCAATCTTTGATGCTATCCGTCGTATTAATACCATTATAATTGACCTTGACAGAGATTTCTGGATGTATATTTCCATGGAATACTTCAAGCAAAAAATCAAACAAGGAGAAGTTGGTTCAAGTGCAATGCCTCACAAGGTTAACCCAATCGATTTCGAAAATAGCGAAGGCAACCTTGGAATTGCGAATGCTATCTTGGAATTCTTGGCACAGAAATTGCCCGTAAGTAGGTTACAACGCGACCTTACCGATTCTACCGTACTTCGCAACGTGGGCGTACCACTTGGTCATGGTATTATCGCGATGCAAAGTACGTTGAAGGGATTGAGAAAGTTAATCTTGAATGAAGAGAAATTGGCTTTCGACCTTGAGAATACATGGGCTGTAGTGGCTGAGGCGATACAAACCATACTTCGTCGCGAAGGTTATCCTCATCCATACGAGGCATTAAAAGCATTGACGCGAACTAACAAGAAGATGACAAAGGAAACCATTCATGAGTTTATCGACACATTGAATGTAAATGATGACATTAAGAAAGAATTGAAGAATATTACACCGACAAATTATACAGGAATTTAAATATTATATTATTAATCTGGCCGTGAGGCCAAAATGAAGAAAGTTACTATGGATTCAGAATTAGAAAACAGAGCTCAAGAACAATCTGAAGGACAAAAAGAAGGTGGTCGTGAAGGCTACAAGTCGTCTGGAAATTATCAAAAAGAGTATCAACCAACAGGAAGATCACAAAGACCACGTATTCATGTATCGCGTGCGTATCCTGCAAATCGTCCTGATGATGATGGAGGATTCCGCCCAGAAGGGTTTGGTGAGAAACTTCATCAGAGTAATGAAACACAACAGAGAAACCCTTATCGTCAAAGATTTAACGCTAACCAACAACAGGGTGGCTATCAACCTCGTCAACAAGGTGGTTATCGTCCGCGTTACAACGATGGCAACCAAGGTGGTTATCAACCTCGTCAACAGGGTGGCTATCGTCCTCGTTATAACGATGGGGAACAAGATGGTTATCAGCCTCGTCAGCAGGGCGGTTATCAACCTCGTCAACAAGGAGGTTATCAATCCCGTCAGGGCGGTTATCAACCTCGTCAACAAGGAGGTTATCAATCCCGTCAGGGTGGCTATCAACCTCGTCAACAAGGAGGCTATCAGCCCCGTCAGCAGGGCGGTTATCAACCTCGTCAACAAGGTGGTTATCAACCTCGTCAGCAAGGTGGCTATAAACCAAATAACAATCGCCAACGTCCATCATTCTCTCCCGCTCCCAAGTTTAACATGAAGAGACGTGTAGATTATGGAGAAGGATATGTTGACCCCAATGAATCACTCCGCTTGAATAAATTCTTGGCTAATGCAGGTGTTTGTTCTCGTAGGGAGGCAGATGATTTTATCATGGCAGGAGTAGTTTCCGTGAATGGTGAAATTGTAACAGAACTCGGAACAAAGGTAAAACGCACGGATGAGGTGAAATTCCATGACCAATTGGTGAAATTAGAAAAGAAAGTATACGTACTTCTCAATAAACCCAAGGATTGCGTAACGACAAGCGATGATCCACAACAACGTACTACCGTAATGGATTTAGTGAAAGGTGCATGTCCAGAACGTATTTATCCAGTTGGACGTCTTGACAGAAACACGACAGGTGTGTTGCTCTTGACTAATGATGGCGATCTCGCAAGTAAACTTACACATCCTAAGTTCCTCAAGAAAAAGATTTACCATGTATTCTTGGACAAGAAGGTTACGGCACATGACTTACAACAGATTCTTGATGGAGTACAACTCGAAGATGGTGAAGTAAGGGCTGATGCCATTGAATATGCAGATGAGCGCGATAAGAGTCAGGTGGGAATTGAAATCCATAGTGGCAAGAATCGTATCGTTCGTCGTATATTTGAAAGCCTTGGTTATCGTGTAGTGAAACTCGATCGTGTTCAGTTTGCTGGACTTACCAAGAAGAACGTTCGTCGCGGTGATTGGCGTTATTTAACAGAGAAGGAAGTTGACATGCTTCGCATGGGAGCTTTTGAATAAAACAGATTATTTGAATATACATAATTATGAAAGATACTATTCGTAGAACCAAGGTCGTGGATGCTTTGCAAAGTAATGACTTCGGTACGAAAATAAATGTAAAAGGTTGGGTTAGAACCCATCGTAGTAGTAAGGCGGTTGATTTCATCGCTTTGAATGATGGTTCAACAATCAAGAATATACAAGTTGTTGTTGATCCTACGAAGTTCGATGCTGAATTGTTGAAACAAGTAACAACAGGAGCATGTATTTCTGCTATTGGTACATTAGTAGAGAGTCAAGGTGCAGGACAAACTTCTGAGATTCAATGCGAAAGCCTTGAGGTTTACGGTTTGTGTGGGAGTGACTATCCCATGCAGAAGAAGGGTCAGAGTTTTGAATACATGCGCCAACACGCTCACATGCGTCTTCGTACCAATACGTTTGGCGCCGTGATGCGCATTCGCCATAATATGGCCATTGCCATTCACCAATATTTTCATGAACACGGATTCTTCTATTTCCATACTCCAATCATTACTGCAAGTGATTGCGAAGGAGCAGGAGAGATGTTCCAGGTAACGACAAAGAATCTCTATGACTTGCAGAAAGACGAAGATGGAAAAATCATTTATGATGATGATTTCTTCGGCAAGATGACATCTTTGACCGTATCTGGTCAGTTGGAAGGAGAACTTGGTGCTACTGCATTAGGACAAATCTATACGTTCGGTCCTACTTTCCGTGCAGAAAATTCCAATACACCTCGACATCTGGCTGAGTTTTGGATGATAGAACCTGAAGTTGCCTTCATTGACTTGGAAGACTTGATGGACTTGGAAGAAGACTTTATCAAGTATTGCGTAAAATGGGCTCTTGACAATTGTAAGGATGATTTGGAATTCCTGAACAAGATGATTGACAAGAATCTGTTGGAGCGTTTGAATGGAGTGTTGAAGGAGTCTTTCGTTCGTTTGCCTTATACTGAAGGAATTAAGATTCTTGAAGAGGCTGTTGCTAAAGGTCACAAATTTGAGTTCCCTGTTTCTTGGGGTACTGACCTTGCAAGTGAGCACGAGCGTTATCTGGTGGAGACTCATTTCAAGAAACCTGTTATCATGATTAATTATCCGAAAGACATCAAGGCTTTCTATATGAAAGCAAACGAAGATGGCAAGACCGTACAAGGAACCGATGTGCTCTTCCCACAGATTGGAGAGATTATCGGTGGTTCTGTTCGTGAGGAGAATTATGATAAGTTGATGGGCGAAATCAAACGACGCGACATCCCGATGAAGGATATGTGGTGGTATCTTGATACGAGACGATTTGGAACATGTCCTCATGGAGGATTTGGGCTTGGTTTTGAGCGCCTTATCCTTTTCGTTACGGGTATGCAAAATATCCGCGACGTGATTCCATTCCCACGTACGCCAAAGACAGCAGAATTCTAAATTCATAAACATATCAAATGGAATAGATAAATATATGGTATCTCTATCGTAAACAATATGTTTCTCGTAGAGATACCATAGTTTTATGGATTTTATCAATACTTTTTCAAAAGATTTTGTAGAATTAATTTTTTTGCTTATATTTGCAAAAAGTGTTTGACCTAATAATAAAAACCATGAATAAGTCTGAGAAATTTGTGATAACCGTTAATCGGGAGTTGGGTTCCAAGGGAAGAACGATAGCAGAGAAATTGGCAGAAAAGCTTGATGTTAAGTTTTATGACAAGGCTGTCGTTGAAGGATTGACGAAACAATTTGGTGTTTCCGTGAAGGAATTGGAAAAGGTAAAAGCTAAGAAAAGTAATTTTTGGGATGACTTGTATAAATCGTATATTTACGATAGGGTACAGAGCAGGTTGGAAATCCATTCCGTGTCTTCTCATATGGAAAACCAAAGTAAATTGTTGACTTCGGCCAAGCTAAAAGCTGCAGAGGAAAAGATTCTCAAGAAATTAGGCGAGGAGAGTTCGTGTGTGATAGCAGGACGTTCGGGCTTTCATTTCTTTCGAGATGAACCAAATTCTATGCATATCTTTATCAAATGCTCTAAGGAAAAACGCATCCTGAATTTGATGAAGGATAGAAATATTAGTGCAGAAGAGGCTGAGAATCTATTGGAAGATGTAGATAAAGGTCGTGATGTCTTTACCAAGAAATTATCAGGCTATAGTCGCTATGATTGCCGCAACTATGACTTGGTCTTAGATGTTACAGATTTATCAATTGAACAGGCAGTAGATGTGATTTGTTATATAGTGAACTTGTAATTTATTTTTTATGCAAAGAAATTTGTCCATAGACTTGGTTAAAATCATAGCCATGTTTATGGTATTGGCTTTACATATGGTATTGTGCAAAGATGTATATCCTCAATCTATTATTAAAAGTTGGAATTGTGGAATAGCAAATGTAGCAATACCTTTATTTTTTATGGTTAGTGGCTTTTTAATGTCTAATAAACCATTAGATGTTAACTATTCTTTAGTAAAGATAAAGAAAATACTGTTTTTTGTTTTTAAGACCACTACTTTATTTATAGTACTTGAATGGTTGTTCTTTTCTGATGGTCATTTGTTACAATTGATGCGTTCCTATTATACCTGGATTATGCAACGTGGTATAATGTGGCAATATTGGTATTTTGCTGCAATGATAATATTATATGCGCTCCTTCCTTATATAGGAAGAGTTTTTGGCACAAAATATCATTTGCCAATTATTATTATTTTAGTTGTTATTTGTTCTATCATATTTTTTCTCAATATTTTTTATGAATTTGAACAAAAGTATGTACGTCAATCATTTCGTATTTGGTATTGGTTGTTGTATTTTTTGATGGGTGCATATATAAGTAATCATCAATGTTTGTTTAAAAAGATAGGTTGGCGACATGTTCTTGCTATATTTGTTTTTATGTTAATATATGTATATATAGTAGAAATTCCCTATGACGAGTATTCTTTTGGTTCCATTGTTTGTATAGTTTATGCAGTTATAGTTTTTTCTGCTTGTCTAAGTACCACAATAAAAAATGAAAGGATTATAAAAGAACTATCTTCTCTTTTTCTACCTGTCTATTCCATTCATCCATACGTTATTAGTAAGATGAGATTATTTGAACCTTATTTGGATTATTCGCCATTTGTACAATATGTTGTCGGAATGATTCTTGTTGTCGGCATCAATATTTCCTTAGCCTTTATATTAATGAGAACACCTTATGTGAAAGATATATTTAAGATGTGATATTCCCTTGTCGCATTATAATAAAATACTCCGTATTCATAAAAGAGCTTGAATACGGAGTTTTTATTATTGTAGAATAAGATTTACATACTTGGTGAAGAAACCAAGATCATTGCACTGGTATTAGTGTACGAGGAAGGAACGGTAAATGAAATGCCATCATAGCTAACCGTTTGTCCTCCTGTTACTCTTGCGCCTGAATATGTTTTGTATTTTTGACTACCTGTTGGAGTAACAGCCTTACCACCAATGCCCATGATAGTTGCACCATTCGCGTTGAAAGTAAAATCAGTCTTGAATGTCGTGGCTTTAGTATCTATTACGGCAGAATAAATGTTTCCACCGCTTAAGATGATATTGCCGTCACTCTTGATTCCTTGTGGTTTGGAGTCAAGTTCACTATCATATTTATATCGTTTGCCTGTGGTAACTGCACTTAAATTTCCGCCAGATATATTGATGTCTCCAGTAGAATTTAATCCTTTTCCTCCAATTCCTGTAGAAAGAAGGCTAATCGTACCATTAGACATCGTAAAAGAACCATCGCATTTGAGTGCTGAAGAACTTGAAATATCATCCTCGGAAGCTTCATAATATGCAGCGCCACTTGTTGTAATATTTACGTTTCCACCCGTTACGACAACAGAACTGTCACATTTCAATCCTTTAGAAGCATCGCCAGTAGAGGTGATATTTAGAGTTCCATTATTGATAAAGATGAAACCATTATTTTCATACGTATCCTTGGTTCCTTTATTTACTCCCTTAAATCCGCAATCAATACCGTCTCCTGTTGCTTGAATGATAATATTACCTCCATCCATTTTGAAATATTGTTCAACATGAAGACCATCGCTAACGGCAGATTGTACATTGATAGTTCCACTTTCAATCAACATATAATCACCTGAAGTAATACCATGTTTGGTGTTTCCCGTAACAATCAAGGAACCCGTTCCCGTGAATTCTGGGTGTCCGTCTATATAAAAACAAGCATTTTGATTGCCATTTGAACTATCCGTTAAAGTATTAGTACCCGTTAATTCGACAGCTATACGTTTTCCGTTTTCAATATCGATAGCCGCACCGTTCGTGTTAGTCAAGGTAAGATTATTCAAAGCCAAAGTTGCCTTATAATCTCCATCCATGTAGAATGAACCATTGGAAGAACTTCCAGATAAGGAATATGTGATTTCTTCAGCTAAGTTGGCATCTTGGATGATGCTGATATTAGAACCGTTGGCTGTAATTGTTAGGTATTTGGCGATATTTCCCGCTACTAATACCTTTGCAGATGTACCATTATAAGTTATGTTTACCGCATTGTTGTCAACTGTTGTGTTATCAATTACGATGTCATTGATGTCTGAAATCGTATAAGTCTTTCCTTCAATGGTGAGTGTTGTCCCATTAGAGAACAACATTTCGCCAGTGTTAGCAGCTTTGTGAACATAAGTTACTTCACCTATATTCACATTCATGGATTGTGCAAAGATTACCGTTGCGCAAAAGATACTGCAAAATATGATGGCTATTCTTTTCATTTGATGGCTATTTTATGTTTCTGTTTTCCTTTTTCGATAATATAAACTCCAGTCTTGAGTTGATTTTGAAGGTCAGAGATTTTTTCAAATTCACCGATCTTCACACCAGTAATACTGACTACAGTAAATGGTTTATCATCCTGTAAATCAATGTCCTTAATGTCTGATGTCGTTGAAAAATACATCTTATTCAAGTCGGTTAGTGAGATGGAGGTAGAAGAACCATTTCGTGTTACAGTCATCTTTCCGTCTTTAAACGTGAAAGTAGTTCCGATTGACTCGAAGGTTGTTACGGTTCCGTTTGCTTGTTCTATATTTAAGAATGGATATTCTTCAGCAACAATCTTTCCCCATGACAAAGCTAATAACAAAAGAAATACAAATCTTTTCATGATAACAAATTTTTAAATAGTTCGCAAATATAAAATAAAAATATTATTCTAACAAACAAATTATGGAAAATTCATAACTAATTTGTTGTTTATTAGATAAATTAATAATCTGGTTCCATTTTTTTCATCCATTGTTTTCGATAAATGCGTATGATAAACAGTATTCCTCGCAATGATAATTCAATGGCCATAGCAGTCCAAACACCATTCAATCCATAATCTTTTGCAAGCAACGCTGCCAAGGTCAACCTAATACACCACATGCTGAACAAATTTATCATCGCAGGTTTTAACGTATCTCCTGCTCCAACGCAAACACTATAACTTACGATAGATGCGGCAAACATGGGTTCTGCAAATGCTTCAATTCTCAAACATTGGGCTCCCAATATCTTGATTTCCTCTATCGGTGTAAGCAGTCCCATTAATTCTGGAGCCCATATATACATCAGTAATCCCATAAAAGCCATAATTGCCATTCCCGTACCGATTGTCATCCACGCAAAACTTTTACATATATCTATCCTCCGTGCTCCTGTGCTTTGTCCTACCAATGTTGTTGCTGCATCTCCAATACCATAACCAGGCATATAACAAAGGCTTTCTGCTGTAATGGCGAATGTATTTGCGGCAATGGCAATGTTACCTAAAGGTGCAACAATCATCGTGCTTACAATTTGCGCTCCACCCATCAATATAGATTGAAATGCCATTGGCGAACCGATTTTCAAGGCATTATGGATATATTCCCAAATCCATTTGAAATGTTCGGAGTCTTGTTTGAGATTTAAAATCTTGTTTTTTATGATGGCGAAATATGCTTGACAAATGGCTCCAATGAAGATTGCTAAAGCTGTTCCGATGGCGGCTCCCATCACTCCTAACTTGAAAACAAAGATGAATATATAGTTAAAAGCCACGTCAAGAATACACATCATCACACTCATGATACTTGGAATTCGCATATCACCCGAACACTTGAGCATGGCACCTGATAGGTTGGACAATTGGAAAAACGGTACGGCCAAAGCAAATATCATGAAATATAAAGAGGCATCATCTGCAATATCAACACCTCCTCCCAACCAATAGGGAAGAGGTTTAGCGATGGCGATGGCGATAAATACGACAATCAAACTAAGTAATGTGGTTGCTACTAATGCATGACGAAAAACTTGTCTTGCCTTTTTGAAGTCGTTTGCACCAATGAAATGAGCCACCTGTACGGAGAATCCCATAGATGCAGCTGAAGTAATACTTCCGAACAACCATGTCGTAGATTCCACTAATCCAATAGAGGCAGATGGTCCTGCACCTAAATGTCCGACCATAGAAGCATCAATGAAAAACATCAACACGCTGGTGATTTGTGCCAATATAGATGGAATACTCAATGAGACAATGAGATTCATCTTATCAGCAGTAGTCAATGGATTTCCATTGCGAATCGCTTCCAGTAGTATGTCGCTTTTCTTTTGTTTGGCCATATCACTTTTGCAAATGCAAAATGATGTCTTTGCACTAAATAGTCATAAAGTATTATCCTAATTTGTAATAATACCAATAGGTGTTTCCATAGACATCTCGCAACTTGTTTTCCATTTCCTTGTTATTGGGAATCTGTCTCATTAATTTTAGGTAATCTTGGTAGTCGGCTTCAATGACATGATTCTCGTATTTGATGGGATTGTTGCGATGGAGATGGTTGTACATAATGATAGCCTCGCTATAATGGCGGGGTAATTCTTCTTCCAAGTTGTAATATTTAGTAATGTTTGCGGAGAAAGAATTGAGGTCTTTGTCTAAGAGATAACCACAAAGTAAGTAATCTGCGGCTGGTCGTTTGTCAAGATGATGTTTTATGATGGTGTGAAGGTAATCCATGGGAGTAATGGGTCTCGTTACGACCATTTTTCCCAGATAACCGTATATTTCGTGGGTGTCAAAAAGAAGTCCCTTCACGTTGTTTCCGTTGGGAAGTAATGATGCAGACCCGCCACATGTCGTGTATTGGAAGAGTGCATCAGGTAGTTTTCCTTGTCTTGACAATGCGTAGGCTCTAAGCATGGTTATGCTGGAATCACGAACCAATGATTTCTTTCCAACCAATAATGCTTCGTCGTATTTGCCTTCCGAAATATACCTTTCCATTTTCAAACGGTAATGAAATTTCGTGTCGGAATTCCCTACGAATCCTACGCAGAAAAAGAAGACAAGCATTGTCAATACGTTAATCCACATGGATTGTGAAAAGATGCCTGCATTGTAACTCGATGATTCGTATAATTGCAAAATTCTCTCCAATCGACAGACGAGGGCGAAAAGAATCAACAAAATAGGAAACCACCATACCCATGAACCAAACGAGAATCCTTGGTCGATTTTCGAATCCACCGACGTCAATACCGCCAATATCAACAACGAAGGAAAATACGTCAATGAGTGTGTGGATTTAGACAACTTGACAATCGTTGATACACCTAATTGTAATAGATAGAGTACCAACGTGATAAGAAATGCCCCGATGAAACGGGAATAATGTGTTTGTCCATCAGAAAGGATATGTTGACCAATCGCCAACACATCTGTTTGATAGACATATACATATATGAAAGTAAATGTACAAAACAGAACGGCACAGACGATTCTTATCATCGTCGTGCCATTCTTTCTATAGTTATTCATTGATTAATTCTTCTTCAAAACTACTGCTGAACGAGCAGGAATATAAAGTTTCAACCATTCTTTGTGATCATCTACGTAGAGTGGGTCGAAGTTGGTGAAGTGTGTCACCGAATCATCGGCAAATCCGTTTCCACCGAACTCCTTGGCATCCGTATTCAATACCACGTCGTAAGAACCTGTGGGAACCAAGAAACCATAATCCGTGAATGAACGAGTGGGGGAGAAGTTAAACACAAACACTAAGTCGCCACGCATGAAAGCAAGTATCTGGTCACCGTCGTTGTGCCATATCTCTTGCACGGGAGTCTTGTTGAAGTTTTTCTCGCTCTTCACCACTTTCAGCATTTCACGGTCGAAGTCGCCCAACCAATGGTAACAAAGTTCCTTGTTGTCCACCAAGTTCCATTGCCTACGTGCATATTTATGGCTCCAACCATTACCTTCGCGTGGGAAGTCAATCCATTCGGGATGACCGAATTCATTACCCATAAAGTTAAGATAACCGCCATTGATTGCAGCGAGGGTAACCAGTCGAATCATCTTATGCAAGGCAATACCACGATTGGCAATGTCGTTCTCGTCGCCTTTCTTGAAGTGCCAGTACATGTCGGCATCAATCAACCTGAAGATAATAGTCTTATCGCCTACGAGTGCTTGGTCGTGACTCTCGCAATAAGAGATAGTCTTCTCATCAGGTCTGCGGTTTTTCACTTCCCAGAAGATAGAACTTGGTTTCCAATTCTCGTCTGATTGTTCCTTGATAGTCTTAATCCAATAGTCGGGAATGTTCATCGCCATGCGATAGTCGAATCCATAACCGCCATCCTCAAACTTAGCTGCCAAACCAGGCATTCCACTCACTTCCTCGGCAATGGTAATCGCATTCGGATTTACCTCATGGATAAGCTTATTGGCTAATGTCAAGTAGCAAATGGCATTGTCATCTTCATGTCCATTGAAATAATCGCCATAATTGCAGAATGCCTCACCAAGTCCGTGGCTATAATAAAGCATGGAGGTAACACCGTCGAAACGGAATCCATCAAAATGGAACTCTTCCAACCAATACTTGCAATTGGAAAGCAAGAAATGAATCACGTCATCTTTGCCATAGTCGAAGCAAAGCGAATCCCAAGCGGGATGCTCGTGTCTATCGCCAGGGTAGAAGAATTGGTTAGGATCTCCAGCCAAGTTGCCCAATCCCTCCACTTCATTCTTCACTGCATGAGAATGAACGATGTCCATAATTACGGCAACACCGTTTTGATGAGCGGTATCAATCAGCGATTTCAGTTCCTCGGGTGTTCCGAAGCGAGAGGAAGCGGCGAAGAATGAACTCACGTGGTAGCCAAACGAACCATAATAAGGATGTTCCTGAATGGCCATGATTTGTATGCAATTGTATCCGTCTTTGATGATACGTGGAAGCACGTTGTCCCTGAACTCCACGTATGTGCCCACCTTCTCGGCATCTTGTCCCATACCGATGTGGCATTCATAAATCAGGAGTGGAGATGTGTTTGCCTTGAATTTCTTCTTTTTCCATTCGTATGGCGTTGGATTCCAAACCTGAGCGGAGAATATTTTGGTGGTGTCGTCTTGCACTACGCGTCTTGCCCAAGCAGGGATACGCTCACCATCGCCACCTTCCCAATATACGTGCATCTTGAAGAGGTCACCGTGCTTGATGGCTTTCTCCGAGAGTTTCAGTTCCCAGTTGCCCGTACCTTCAATGCGTTTAGCCTTATATCTGTCAGATTCTGTCCAATTGTTGAAATCGCCCACCAAGTAAATGGCTGTTGCGTTAGGTGCCCACTCACGGAAAACCCATCCGCGAGAAGTCTTGTGCAAGCCAAAATACTCATGTCCATTGGCAAAGTCGCTCAATGTCTTCTTTCCGTTTTGTGTCAGTTGTCCTAACTTCCACAATGCATGGTCGTGACGCCCTCTGATGGCATCTTCGTATGGTTCAAGATAACCGTCATTCTTCACAAGCCCGATGTGCTTGGGTGCCCTTGGCTTTGCAGGCTTCTTTTCGGTTGCTGTCTTTTTTGTTGCCATAATCAATGTGTTTTAATCTATGTATTATGATACTTTTACTTTGAATATTGCCTTTTTCAATTCGGCACTCTCGCAAATGCAAGGAGCGTGACCGTCTTGTGGGAAGAACATGACGAACATGTTTGGATTACACGTTACGTAGCTTTGTCCAGGTATGTTCGGAACTTTTGCAATGTCTTTCTCTTCGTTGAATTCTGCCTCTGGTAATGCGCAGGTGGGAATATAGCCAAATGTTTCATCGGCGGTCAATGGAATCTGGATGTCGATATACTCCTTGTGGTATTCCATTACGGCCTCTTCCTTAGTCTTGCCTTTAGCCATTTGAACGTTTACGAATACATCCTTGTCCTTGATAAAGTGCTTTCCAGGTTCAAGACCTATCAGGTCATTTGATTTCAAGAAATCAATTACATCTTTAAAAAGCGGGTTCAGAGATACATACTCCTCTAAATTCTCCAAAGTGTCGATAATCATGATATTGTAAGTTTATAGGTTTAAATCTTCGTCGTTGTTTCGTGTTATTGTGCCATTCTGCGACCGTGGTCATAACTACCCCTAGCAGTGATGTTTCCGTTGCGGTCTTTTTCGATAAATGCGCCATGTCTGCGATCGTCTTCATAGCTTCCTTCAAAGCGTTTGCCATCCTTGGTTTCCTCAATGGCTTTTCCGTTACGCTTGCCATTCTTGTAGACACCCCTAAATTTACTGCCGTCAGCATAGTGGATGGTAATTTCACCGTCGATATTGCCTTGCTTGAAACTTCCGTCAAACGTATCGCCATTCTTCTTCTTCAATTTACCACGCCCATTTTGCAAGTCGTTCTTCCACTCACCCGTGTACATGTCTCCGTTTGCCCAAATGAGCGTACCAGACCCCGACTTGTCGCCATTGAGGAATCTTCCCGTATACTTGTCGCCATTGGCAAAACGGAAAATACCTTCTCCCGTGCGTTCGCCTTCCACGTAACTACCTTCGTAAACGTCGCCGTTGGCAAAGCGATAGATACCCTTGCCGTTGGGCAGGTCTTCTTTCCAATCGCCTGAGTACACGTCACCCGTAGAATATTTGTTGGTGCCTTTTCCAGAACGCATGTTGTTGAGCCACGAACCATCGTAAGTGGTACCGTCACCCCAATCAAAGAATCCCTTGCCATTCTTCATGTCGTTCGACCAGTTGCCATCGTAATACGCTCCCGTGACAAACGTGTACTTTCCTTTGCCCTGTCGCTTATCTTGATACCAACCACCTTCGTATCGGTCGCCATTGTAGTAATACATGATACCGTGCCCTTGTTGGTAATCGCGAAACCACAGCCCCACATATTTATTATTATTGGCAAAGTAAAACGTACCACGACCATGTTGCTGGTCTTGAAACCATTGACCTTCGTATTTCTCGCCATCGGCAAAGGTATATGTACCCACGCCTTGTCGCTTGCCCTTCACGTACTCGCCTTCATAAGTATCCCCGTTTTTCCACATCGTGTTTCCTTTTCCATGTGGTTTCCCCGATACCATTTCACCCTTGTATTGACCTCCGTCTTTCGTCAGACAAGAACCGAGTGAAATCTTTTGGGCAAGTGCAAAAAATGGCAGTGCAGATATGATAAATATAGTAATAATTCGTTTTTTCACAATGATAAGTTTTGATTCAATCACAAAAGTAAGCAATTATCGCCACATATCAAAATAGATTAGTATTTTTTAAGTTTCAGTAAATTTATTGTGCACATGACATGGTAAAGAAAAACATATAAACTGAGAAAACCACTCCTTTCAAACATATTATTCGTTTCAGAATCGGATAAAGAAGATATAGAAAACTCTAAGGATTAAAGGATATAAGGATTTTCCCTTCGGTGTAGGCATCTAAAATCCTTAAATCCCTTAATCCTTAGACATATATATAAAATTAATGTTCAATGTTCAATGAACTTCTTCCCGTTCTTGATATACAATCCATTCTTCTGCGGCTTTGTTACCTTCCTGCCTTGTAAGTCGTAGATATCTTGGCGGTTGTCAGACGAATATTCATTGATGGCGGATTGGATGTTGGTTATTTGATTGGATTCTTCTTGCGATAAAAGCATCTCACCATTCAAGGAACAATAGTTAAAATAACCGTTTTCAACCCCCATATTATAGGCGGTAAAGGACATCAGTGGGGTTCGTTCCAATCTCCCGATTCCTTCTATCCAAATCTCTTGTGCGGGATTGTCACCATGCTCATTGTTCATGTCATAATCGACAATCATACATAGACGTTCCTGGCCATTTACCGAAATATATGATTTCTTGATGTCATAAATATAAATGGGGTGAATTTCAAACTCATTATGCCAACCCGTTTCTGTCAAGCCAAGGTCAAAAATAAGCCAGAATGTATCGTCGCCTCTGTATAGGTAGAGTTTTCCGTTCTCTTCGTAATAATAATTGTCAAATTCAATATCAACGTAAGTGATATGCACAATCTTACATTTCTTGCCTAACAAGACGGTATCCCCTTTTGCCTCCATCTTGTATTCCACTTCTCCTACAGGATATTTCCATATGGAGCTCCACACTTTCCCGTCTTCAAGGAATGGCTTGTAGTCATTTTGAGAGAATGACGACAAGGGAATTGCCAATAACAATGTTAGTAGTGTCTTTCTCATAATAGTAATTGATTTAATTAGTTTACAAAAATACTCAAATTTCTTATGTCTTCCAAACATTTGACTGAAAACATTTTAAATGTTTCAGCCAAAAAATGTTAACTCTTAGAAATACTTAACTAAAACATTCAAAACAGTTAAGTGTTTTTTAGTAACCGTCTTTTTACCTCTTTTTAGATAGTAAGAAAGTTGGAAGCAAGAAGCAAGATACTTCATAAACACCATGTTTGTTGGTGACAAACACCATATTTATACCACGTAAACATGATGTTTGTACATTCAAATGCGCCTTTGTAGTTTTTTCATAGGTAGCTTTGTGGGCATTAAAAAGAGACTATCAACATCTTTTTGGGCTAAAGGCTATTTGGTCTTTCCATCCGTTTTATGACGAAAACTCACGAATTTTCTTGTTTTCGCCAAGACCTCCCCTAATTTTAACTAATTATCACGTTATCAGTTGGTTGTGTTTTTCAAGACCTCATGTAAGACCTCATGTAACACCTCACCTAAGACCTCATGTAAGACCTCATGTTTTTTAATTCACAATTCACAATTATCAATTCAACACTAAACACTAAACACTCAACAAATACCTAAAACTCCTTGCCATTCCAGAGAAGGGTGCGTGAGGATAGGAGAGGTTTCACCTTCTCCGTTTCTTCTTTTGATAAGTTGATGGGAGAAACGCTAATGGTAAGTGTTGGTTTGTCTATGGATAGTTGTGCCTCTACAAGAGATACTTCAAATAGTGGGCGTAGGTCGTCGAAAGCGGCTTGCGACATGGTGTCGGGCTTCGTTATCAATTCTTGGGCGTTGAATGATAAGGATTTTATTTTTTGCCAATCTTGGTTGTAGATGCTCACTTCGCTCTCTGCAAGTGGTCCGCGCAATGTCTTCGACAGGCAAAAAAGCGTATCGCCATTTTCGGAAGGCAAGGTGCGCATTTGCAATGTACACGCCTCGTTAAGCGTAACTTGCAGGAATTCGTTGGTAAGCGTATCCATGACAGACGTACCTTCAAGTGCGTTTTTAACGTCAGCCTTTACTTTCATGTCGATATAATCCACCATCTCGATGCGTTTGCTTTTATCGAGATATGAAATAAGGGAATCTGGCATGGAAAGCCAGATTTCCCGTATGTCTTTCGCTTGTGATATGTTAGTGAAAAACGTGGCAAGCGCAATGAAAAGTAGATTTTTCATTTCTTTGTTTAGTGTGTTTTTGTTTGGTGTTGAGCGCTGGGTGTATTTTTTGTGCAAAACACAGAACATTTTACACTAAACGCTCAACACTAAACATGAATGGTTCATTGACGCGAAGGACGTGTGTCTTTTACGCGAACAGCCTTTCCTTCTGAAACAGGTAGGCTTCCTTTCTTCACGAGTTTTACTCTTGGCGTAAGCAGGATTTCGTCCTTTAATGCCCGTTGTATGTCTTTCGTCATCTTCTGTAATTCTGGATAAGCATCAGAGGTGATGTCATCAAGTTCCACTTCAACGGTCATAACATCGTTGTCATCAATCGTTTCGAGCGTGATGAGGTAGTTGCTGCCAAGTCCTGGATATTTCACGAGAATCTTTTCCACCTGCATGGGGAATACGTTCACGCCCTTTATGATAAACATATCGTCGGTACGTCCCTTGATACGGTCGATACGACGGTGAGTACGTCCGCATGGGCATTCACCCGTAATGATGCGAGTGAGGTCACGTGTTCTATAGCGAAGGATAGGCATCATATCGCGGTCGAGTGTAGTCAATACCATTTCGCCCATTTCTCCATCGGGAACAGGTTCCAAGGTGTCGGGGTCGATAATCTCGATGATGTAGTTGTCTTCCCATAAGTGCATACCGTTTTGTTCCTTGCATTCAAATGCCACACCAGGACCATTCATTTCCGTCATTCCAAAGGAGTTGTAGGCTTTTACGCCCAATAGGCGTTCAATCCTGCGACGTTGTTCTTCGGTATGTGGCTCTGCACCTATAAATAAGGTACGCAATTTAGTGCTTCTGGGGTCAACACCTTCTTCCTTGAATACTTCTGCCAAGCGAATGGCGTAGCTTGGTATTGCATGGAGACAGGTGGTACCGAAGTCTTTGATAAACATGATTTGGCGTTTGGAATTACCAGCACCAGCAGGAAGAGTGACTGCACCTAATTTCTCTGCTCCATATTGGAAGCCGAGACCTCCCGTGAACATTCCGTAACCAGACGAGTTTTGGAAAACGTCGGTGTTGCGACAACCCACCATATACATGCTACGTGCAATCATGTTTGCCCATGAATCTATGTCGTGGCGAGAATAAGCCACCACGGTAGGATGACCAGTGGTTCCGCTGGATGAATGGATTCGGATGGCATCTTTTAAGTCACCTCCAACGAGCCCAAAGGGATAGTTGTTGCGCAAATCGTTCTTTGTCGTGAAAGGAATCTTACGAATGTCTTCCACGCAATTGATGGAGTCGGCAGTAATGCCTAATTCACCAAGACGTTTCTTGTACATGGGTGACTTGAGAGCCACGTTAATGGTATCTCTCAGTTTCTTTACTTGTAGTTTTCTCAGTTCTTCCCGAGGCATGGTTTCCAACTCGGGTTGCCAGTATTCATTGTTCATCATTTTGCAATTAGGTTATTAGTGAATGTGTTCACGTTACAAAATTCATGCAAAGGTACATCATTTTCGGCAATATGCAAAACATTCGCCTTGTTTTCTTACAATTCGTAGTATATTCAAATGAAAAATCAAGATATTAATACAATACTCGCTAAATTGAAAATCATAAACATATTGTTTTTGATGTCTTAATGTATCGTTTACGAGGCGCAAATGGCATACTTGCGAACGTCGTCTTTGCCACTTATGAAGGATATGAAGGATAGAATAGTAACTTGGATATAAAGAAAAATAATTATGTCGGGGGTAAATAATTTCCTATAAAGGAATGTTACTTTTTGTTCCTTCATATCCTTCATATCTTTCATTAAAAAGACAAACTACCCTCTTCAAATTAGTATAATTGGAGGAATTTCTGTATCTTTGCATGAAAATCTTATCCTGAACTGGGGTAATGATGATAAATGACGAGTTTTTTGCAATAAGGGGTATTTGATTTGTTCGCCTGATGGTCTTATATACGATTAAAGGCCAAAAAGACATTTATGAATTATAGTAAACAAGAGTTTGAACGCCTGTTCAAGGACAGCTATCCGCACATGTATCGCATGGCATTCTCAATGGTGGAGAATGCCGACGATGCCAAGGATGCGGTGCATCAGGTGTTTGCTCAAATCTGGCGAAACAAGCCTCGTGTGGCTGATGACAGCATTCGTGGTTATTTGTTGGCTGCTACCCGTAACCAATGCCTGCATCTGTTGCGTTCCAGACAGTTGCAGCGACAGATGGAAGAAGAACTTCAACAAGAAATCACCGCAAGTGAGAACGAGGAACGAGAGGAACTGCTGCAACAACTTAGACAAGTTATTGACAACAACCTAACTGAGCAAGATCGACGTGTGCTGAGTCTACACTACGATGACGAGATGACCTACGCGGAAACAGCCACGGTGCTGGGTATCAGCGCTTCGGCGGTGAACAAGCACATTACACGGTCGTTGGCAAAAATCAGACAAACCCTTAAAAATGCAAAGTAAATGAAAAGAGAAGATATAGACAAGAGGATAGGTATGCCCGACGTTGATGCTGAGTGGGCAAAGTTTGAGCGCGAGGTTATCAATACAAGTGCTAAACCAAGGTTTCGACATGTGGCCACATGGGCAGTTGGTATTGGCTTTGCAGCTGCTATATTATTGCTCTTTGTCTTGAATACAGACATGGAAAAGGCTACGGAGATGCCTTTGAAGACAGAGCAAGTTGCATTGAACTCCCATCAGGATGATCATGTTATGAGACTTGGAAGTGCTGAAGCAGACACACTTCCCATTTCCCATAGCAAATCTATATTCGACATGAACGACGAACAATTGCAAAAGCACATTGCCCAACTGACCATCGTACCCTCGTCGGCAGACTTGGGGCCTGGCCATACGATGAGGCTTGGTGGCGACCCATCCTACAACGATTATGTACTTGTAGTCATCGACGGAAAGCCTGTTCCTATGCCTGTTGATTTGCTTTCAACGGCAACAACAGAAGATCTTGAACGTTATTTCGAAACAGACATTGAAAGCATCATAATCTATAAGGACGAGAACAACAAACTTCCGTATATCCAGAAGTATGGTGAAATAGCAAAGAGAGGTGTCATCGACATTAAAACGAAGTCGGACACTCTGGTCACTGGCGATATGCAAGGGCACATTGCTGGTCTGGACATTTCACAACGCTCGAATGATGCTCTCCACAAAGACTCGCTATTGGTAGAATCTACATTGAAAAAATCTTTGGCCAACACGAAGGAAGCCGTGCAGCCCTTGCAGTTCGATTTGAACTCTCTCGTCATCGTGGTCAACAAGCAGCAACTGCCCGACTCGCTTAGCAAGTTGATTCGTTTCAGGGTAAGACAGTACTACCATCAGCAGGGAATGATGGTAGCCACTCAGAAAGATTGGTCGGCATACGGGGCGAAATATAACTCGGGTTATGACAAGAATTGTCCGATGATGGAATTGACCGTCGTGCCCGACACGCTCAGCGATGCCTATGTCAGTCAGCACCCCGAAATGCAACAGGCGCTGCGCCATGTGTCGGGCATAGTCATGGACGAAAATGACCGACCGCTGGCAGATGTATGGATAGGCATTCGTGGTGCAGGGGCAGGTGCACCGACCGACTCCACAGGTCATTTCTCCTTCTGGATGCCACGTGAGGAGCAACGTCTCTATGCCGAATGTTTGGGCTATGTGAGCAAACGCAACATACCCGCCGGCTCAAGCCTTACCATCCGTTTGAGGTCCGCCACCGTGATTCGAGAGGTGAAAGTCATTCCCAAAAGTGATTCATTGAAACACTATCATTTTTTGAAGCAGTAACGTAAAAAGAATTGGGTGCAACCCCTTTAATAAAGGATGTTGCACCCAATTTGTCTATTTCAGAGCTTTCTGATTACTCTTCAACAGCAGCCTGGGCGGCGGCCAAACGTGCGATAGGTACACGGAATGGAGAGCAAGATGCATAGTTCATACCAATCTTAGCGCAGAACTTCACAGAACTTGGTTCACCACCATGCTCGCCACAGATACCGCAACGAAGATCAGGACGAATCTCACGACCATTCTTTACGGCATACTTGATGAGTTTGCCGACACCCTTCTGGTCAAGAACCTGGAATGGGTCAACTTTCAGAATCTTCTTGTCGAGATATACAGGCAAGAACGATGCGATATCGTCACGGCTGTAACCGAATGTCATCTGAGTGAGGTCGTTGGTTCCAAAGGAGAAATACTGAGCCTCAGTTGCTATACGGTCGGCAGTGAGGGCAGCACGTGGTATTTCAATCATCGTACCAATCTCAAACTCAACTTCCATGCCATACTCGGCAAATACTTCTTTGGCAGCAGCTTGGATAACTTCTTTCTGCTGTTTCAATTCATAGAGTGTACCAATCAGAGGAACCATGATTTCTGGCATTGGATTCTTACCCTCTTTCTTCAGTTCACAAGCAGCGCCTAAGATAGCCTTGGTTTGCATTGCTGTGATTTCTGGGAAGGTGATACCCAAACGACAACCACGATGGCCCAACATTGGGTTGTTCTCAGCAAGAGAGTCAACACGACGCTTGATGTCTTCAACGCTTACGCCCATTTCTTTAGCCATGGTCTCTTGACCTGCCAAATCGTGAGGAACAAACTCATGGAGTGGTGGGTCGAGCAAACGAATGTTCACTGGACAACCATCCATAGCTTCCAAGATTCCCTTGAAATCAGCTTTCTGGTAAGGCAGCAATTTTGCCAATGCTTTCTCGCGACCTTCTGGAGTTTCTGCGAGAATCATCTCACGCATTGCGATGATCTTCTTGTCCTCGAAGAACATGTGCTCTGTACGTGTCAAACCAATACCCTTAGCACCGAATGCACGCGCTACTTGTGCATCGTGTGGAGTGTCAGCGTTGGTACGAACTTGCAATTTCGTATATTTGTCACAGAGATCCATCAATTCCTTGAAGTCACCGCTGAGTTCGGCAGCCTTTGTAGGAACTTCACCTGCATATACCTGACCTGTGGTACCATTCAATGAGATGTAGTCACCTTCTTTATATACAACACCGTCGATTTCAACAGTCTTGTCCTTATAGCTAACGTTCAGAGCACCTACACCAGAAACACAGCACTTACCCATACCACGTGCAACAACGGCAGCGTGAGAAGTCATACCACCACGAGCGGTAAGGATACCCTCTGCAGCAGACATACCAGCGAGGTCTTCTGGAGAAGTTTCGATACGAACGAGGATTACCTTGTGACCTTCAGCATGCCAAGCTTGTGCATCGTCAGCATGGAATACGATTTGACCACATGCTGCACCTGGAGATGCTGGCAAACCTTGAGCGATAACTTTGGCAGAAGCCAATTCCTTCTTATCGAATACAGGGTGCAACAGTTCATCAAGTTTGTTAGGTTCACAACGCATGATAGCTGTTTTCTCGTCAATCATACCCTCATGGAGCAAGTCGATGGCAATTTTAACCATAGCAGCACCGGTACGCTTCCCGTTACGTGTTTGGAGGAACCAGAGCTTACCTTCTTGTACGGTGAACTCCATGTCTTGCATGTCGTGATAGTGCTCTTCCAATTTTTCTTGGATACCATTCAATTGAGCATAAATCTCTGGCATAGCTTCTTCCATAGAAGGATACTTAGTTGCACGCTCTTCCTCGGAAATTCCAGCACGTTCAGCCCAACGTTGTGAACCAATCTTTGTGATTTGTTGTGGAGTACGAATACCAGCTACAACATCCTCACCCTGAGCATTTACAAGATATTCTCCGTTGAATAAGTTTTCACCATTGGCTGCATCGCGACTGAAGCATACACCTGTAGCAGAAGTTTCACCCATGTTACCAAATACCATTGCCATAACAGATACAGCGGTTCCCCATTCATCAGGAATACCTTCCATCTTACGATAAAGGATAGCACGCTCGTTCATCCAACTGCGGAACACTGCGCAGATAGCACCCCAAAGTTGTTCGATTGGATCGTTGGGGAACTCTTTACCTGTGCGTTCTTTGATAGCTGCCTTAAATAGTTGAACAAGTTTCTTTAAGTCATCTACAGAGAGATCCTTGTCAAGAACAACGCCACTTTCTTTCTTTACAGCTTCGATGATTTCCTCGAATGGGTCGATATCAGTCTTGTTGACAGGCTTCATTTCGAGCACTACGTCTCCGTACATTTGTACGAAACGACGGTAAGAGTCATAAACAAAGTGAGGGTTGTTGGTCTTCTTCACCATTCCTTCAGCTACTTCATCATTCAAACCAAGGTTGAGGATGGTGTCCATCATACCAGGCATTGAAGCGCGAGCACCTGAGCGAACACTGACGAGCAATGGGTTCTCCTTATCACCAAACTTGGAATTCATCAACACCTCAATATGCTTAACTGCTGCCATAACATCGTCGTTCAGGAGTTCCATAATCTTCTCCTGACCAACTTCATAATACTCGTTGCAGCAATCGGTTGTAATGGTGAATCCTGGAGGAACAGGAACACCAATAAGATTCATTTCAGCAAGGTTGGCACCTTTACCACCAAGCTCTTCACGCATTTGTGCATTTCCTTCAGCTTTACCATTACCGAAGGTGTAAACTCTTTTTTGGCTCATATTTTTATTAAGACGTTAAATAATTAATATAATCGATTGTTGCGCAAAGTTAGCTTATTTTGTGCAATTCTCCAAACGTTTTTTTAATTATTTGTCATCTCTACATTACATTTTTTATATTAAGAGGGTGTAAGTATGTGTAGAAGAAAGAAAGGTTACTATTTATTGGTGATAAGACTGCTACGCTTAGGGCGATGGTAACTTCTATAGTCATCGAGTGGAATCTCCACGTCGGGTTCTTGTAAAAGGCCCTCGTGTGGCAATTGATATTTAATGTATTTGATGTTCAATCCACGCTCAATCCACATTGATTCATAGTAAGTTTGAATAGATAGTATTTTCTGGGTGGCATCATCGAGACCCTCAGTATGATATAAATCATCCGTGCAGAACAATAACGGAAGATTGTTGGCTTGTACCATAAGCGAGGTATATGTATATAGGAAGAAAGAGTCTGTTTTAAGATGTACGATACCTTTATCCACCAAGAACCGACGATACCTTTCCATGAAATAAGATGAGGTTAGTCGTTTGCGTGGATTTTTCATTTGTGGGTCACTGAACGTTAACCAAATCTCTTGAACTTCATCTTTATCAAAGAAACGATCAATAATCTCAATGTTGGTTCGAAGGAAAGCTACGTTAGTTAATTTTTCTTCAAGAGCCATCTTTGCTCCTGTCCACATACGGGCACCCTTAATGTCAACAGCGATGAAATTCATTTCTGGGTAGAGACGCGCCAATTCTACAGTGTATTCACCTTTTCCACAACCCAATTCCAAAACGATAGGATGGTTATTGTTGAAATAATCTTGGTGCCATTTACCTTTCATGTCGAAAGGTTTTTTTTCTATAACGGAAAAAGGATACTGGAACACATTGGGGAATGTTTCCATCTCTGCGAATTTCTGTAACTTGCCTTTACCCATAACTGATTATTTGTATAAGTTCATAAGAAATTGATAATATTCTTCGTCGCTATAAATAGCTTTTGCGTTTTTGGATATTTGTTCGTAATCAAAAGGTTTGTGCATCATTACTTCTATCTTAGAAACTAAGTCTTGAATGTTGCCACTTTCGAAAGTCATTCCATTCACACCTTCTTCTATGAGTTCTGGAATCCCACCGATTCTTGCCCCAAGAACAGGTGTGCCCAAACATTCTGATTCTATCACAGATAGCGGATTGTTTTCTAATGCTTCAGAGGCAATGATGCTAAATTTTGCTTTTTCTTCGATTTCCTTTAATTCTTCCCAGTTTAATTGTCCAAGAAACTCAATATGCTTTTTGGCAATTTGCATTATTTCTTGGTACATAGGACCTTTACCAATGACATATAGTTTGTATGGGAGTTGATTTGCTGCTTCTATTAATGTTTTGATACCTTTTTCTTTACTTAATCTTCCAACGTAACAATAGTAGTTTTCTTTAGAAAAATCATTGACACAACACTTATCTACGTTAATGAAGTTCGTATGCGCATGAAGTTTCTCTGCGGTGAAACCACCCTCTTTCATTCTTGCTGCCATAAAATGACTGGGACAGATATAAACATCTGTGTTGTTCTCTAATCTTTCCCGATTCCAAGTAAGAGCCTCTTTGTAAGCGATATAACTGGCAAGATAAGAGTTTTTCATGCATTTGTTTTTCAACACGTTTCTCTTCTGTTTCTTTTCTGAAAAGTTATGGTTGGCAAAACAATCATCACAACTGGCACCGTCATTTCTCATGCAATCATATCGAGGGCATAAAAGTTTGTAATCATGCAATGTCCAAACAACTTTTATTCCTCTTTGATGTGCTAATTCTGCAACAATAGGAGATAATTGGGAATGGATGTTGTTGAGATGAACGACATCTGGATGAAATTCATCTAAAATGGCGTTGTACTTCTCTTTGACTTCCTTTGTTCCGAATGGTCTTAACATGGAATCAATGATTTTTGGTCCCATGTGAAATCTTACTTCCGATGGAAAGTATTTCTTCCATGGAGTTTCTATATTCCTATGATAATCCATAGCAAATATAGCTGTTTCGTGCCCATGTTTCTTGAGTAATGATTCTAAATTAATCGTGTAAATGCAATCACCACCACGAGGATAATAGAATTTATTAACAAGTAATATTCTCATTTCTTTAATATGTTAATTTTGAAATAAGCCCACATAGGACGAAGATAATGATAGATAAGCCAACAGATGGGATAAGAGAATTTGTATACCTTATATAAAAAACCACCATCATACCCCGAAAACTTTTCTTGAATGAAGTATATGAAATCTTTCATTATGTGCTTGCATTCTTGATAAGGCAATAAAAAGAGTTCCACTATGAGCATCTTTATGCGGTAATTCAAGATGTAGCACAATTCCTTATCTTTTGTTTGCGACTTAACGGGATGGGAATGGTAAAAGTCTATCATCGCTTTCTCTGATTTTACCAAGAAACCGAGATTCTTTCCGCGCACTTTATTGTTGACAGATTGTCCTTCTCTGCCTAAGAGATAATTATATAATACCTGATTCACATAAGTAAAGGTCTCGGAAACGCATAATGGCATTACCATCAAGATTTCATCATCATAGAAAATCTTTTCAAGAAAGAGTGGAGAATGTGCCTTTAGCAAAGATGTTTTATATGTGCATGCATGGAAATTCGTGTAATTACTTCCGCGGTATAAAGGTCTTACGCTTTGCCAATCAAATGTGTTGGTATTATACTCTTTCATGGGTGATAATTTCGTGTTGTGAAAAAAATCACTCTTTTTGGTGTCTTCATGATAACAATGTACATCAGTCAAAATGAAATCACTATTGCATGACTCTATTTTGTACATAAACTCTGAGAGGTTTGACAACCAATCGTCACTATCAAGAAATCGCAGATATTTACCAGTTGCTTCCTGTACTCCTCGGTTCCATGCAGAACCATGTCCTCCGTTCTCCTTATCAATCACTCGAAACGTATTAGAATACTTCTTTTCGTATTCTTTAGCCATGATGGCGGAGTTGTCAGGAGTTCCATCGTTAACCACGATTACTTCCAATAAGTTCATTTGCTCATCAGAAACAATCAAGGAATCGAGGCACTTATTGATGTATTTCTCGACTTTGTATACGGGTACAACGACTGATAGTAGTTTATTCTGCATCTTCTAAAAATGTTCTTTTTTCCTTTTTCTCAACCATCAATTTGTATAAGATTTTATATATCCAATATGGTAATGATTGGTAATATTTTATAACTTTTGGTTCCGTGTAATAAGGGAAGTTCTTCTTAACATAAGGAAACCATGTTGATTCCATGGCTTCTTTGAGTTCTGATTTGGGAAGAGCATTTAACCAGATAAAAGTATTTCTGATATAAACATTAATACGCATGTTAACAAATTGCTTTATGTTAGCATCGTTGTATTCATGTTTATTAGCAAAGTCAATCATAGATTTGTTCACTTTTGTATAGTCTTTGGCGTGGGCTACCTGTGACTTGAAATTCATGGTTTGTCCTTCTCTTCCAATAAGATAATGATAAATAGTTAAGTCATAAAATACGAAAGTGTTACCGATAATCATTGGCGCGATGAAAAGGATGGCATCGTCATAGAAAATCTTTTCTAAGAACAAAGGGTGAATGCTTTTGAGCATGCTTGTACGATATGTGCAAAACCAAAAGTCGAAGACTTTGGATTCATTTTTCCATTCAGGCCAATTGAAATCTGCTATCTTAGTAACGATTCCATCTTTCATTGGCTCCAATGTCTTTCGTTTAACAATCCCCTTATTTACGTAGTGTTTGTCAATATTGCAAAAGATTATATCAGCATCAGAAGATTTTAATTTGCTGATTAACTTGGGAAAGTCAGAATCATCAAACCAATCGTCACTATCAAGAAATCGCAGATATTTACCTGTTGCTTCCTGCACTCCCCTGTTCCAAGCAGAACCATGTCCTCCGTTTTCCTTATCAATCACTCGAAACGTATTAGGATATTTCCTTTCGTATTCTTTTGCCATGATAGCGGAGTTGTCAGGAGTTCCATCGTTAACCACGATTACTTCCAATAAGTTCATTTGTTCATCAGAAACAATCAAAGAATCGAGACACTTATTGATGTATTTCTCGACTTTATATACAGGAACTACTACAGTTAACAACTTTTCCATATTAATTAAATAATTTGAATACGTTTTCAATAATAGGAGCCATGTCGTAATACTTGTATTCAGCCAATCTACCGCCAAAAATGACGTGCTCTTCTTGACTTGCTAAGGCTCGATATTTGTCTGCTAATGCGTTGTTAATTTTGTCGTTAATAGGATAATATGGTTCCATGTCATCTGTCCATTCCGTACTATATTCCTTGGAAATGACAGTTTTGGGACACTGTTCCACTTCATTGCCAAACATTTCGAAGTGCTTGTGCTCGATGATTCTTGTATAAGGAATCTCATCCTCTGTATAATTGATTACGGCATTTCCTTGGAAGTTTGGCACATCAAGGATTTCTTCTTCAAACTTAACGGTTCGGTAATTTAACTTGCCAAATCGATAATCATAGAATTCGTCTATTTTTCCAGTAAAAACAATGGTATTTGCAATGCTTTCCCAATGTTTTCTGTCTTCGAAGAAGTTCGTGTTTGTACGTGTTTCTACACCTTTGAGCAAACCATCTATGAGCTTGTTGTATCCGCCAATGGGTATCCCTTGATATTTGTCGTTAAAGTAATTATTGTCGAAGACCATCCTAACGGGCAGTCGCTTGATAATGAAAGCAGGTAAGTCGCAACACTTTCTTCCCCATTGTTTCTCGGTATAGCCCTTAATTAGTTTTTCGTAAATGTCTTTACCAATAAGCATAAGGGCTTGTTCTTCCAAGTTTCGTGGTTCTTCCACTCCCATTTCTTGGAGTTTCTTCGTAGTATCAGCTTTCTGTTGGTCAATAATCCTTCTTGCTTCTTCTGGTGTCGTTACTCCCCACATTTGGTAGAAAGTATTCATGTTGAATGGCAAATTATATAGTTTCCCTTGATAATTAGCCACAGGTGAGTTCGTATATCTGTTGAATTCCACGATGGAATTGACAAAATCCCATACTTGTTTGTTGGAAGTATGAAATATATGAGCTCCATATTTGTGAACGTGAATGCCTTCGATGTCTTCACAGTAAACATTTCCGCCTAAATGTGGACGTTTATCAATCACCAAACATCTTTTTCCTAATTGTTTGGCTTTGAATGCAAACGTTGCACCAAATAATCCAGAACCTACTATTAAATAATCGTATTTATCCATGTTCTTATGTTGGGATGTTATAATTCAAAACTACTCTTGTTTGGTAAGATCTTCTCGAAGGCATCATTGATTTCTTTTTTTGCTTTATTGAAATCATTCAATAAAGGACTGTCATTTACCACAATAATGTCCTTTTTCTGTAATTTGATGCAATTGGCTACGTCTTCTACCTTATGTATGTCGTCTAACAGAAAATATTTACTGTCGTTAGAAAGATTATAGGGGTGAAAGTTTCCTTTCACTATTTGCCAATATCTCATCACCCAAATGCATACGTCTTCCTTATCCCTGAATCTGTGTGTACAAGTATCATCAAATTGCTTTTCATTATGTTTCCAAGCATCCACGAAAGTATCTTTTAAGAAACTTTGCGGAAGATGATGGTCATAAAAACCAGTAAAGTATGAATAACCATAATCAAATAGGTTTCTAATCAAATAGCTTTTATATTTGGGATGAAACCATTGAATGGGATGGCTATTGATGACTTCTCTCTTGTTGAAGAAATGGTTGATAATGTCAAGGGCATTATACACCGTATGTCCATGCATTCCCCCGATAAACAAGGGTGAAAGGATAGACATGTCACAAGGTTTTCCTTGATGGAAAAAACGAGAGGGCTTTATGGTATTGGTGATAAACGTATCGTCATTAAAATAAACGAAACGTTCAGAAAGTCCTTCGATTCTGTGCATACAAAATTCTATGGGATGAGAGCTAAATGTTGGCAAATATCTCTCATCCATATAATCGCTATGCTTGACGATATTCAGTTTTTCTGCCTGGGGATTCAACCATTTTGGAAGATGTCCACAAGTAATAAAGTGAACTTTGTTAACCCAAGGAGCAAATGTCTCGACACCTCTAAACCAATATCTCAAATTGTCCCAGTCCCTGTATCTTTCGGAACTGATTGTTATGGAGCGCCCTTCTTCCTTGGCGTATCTTAGGCATCTTTCTCTCCATTCAGGGTCGCTGTTGTCTACCCAGGTAATGACAAAATCTATCTTGTGCTCCATTTGTTGACAAATACAAATTCCCACGAAGGGATGTTTTATGGGCACAAAGATACAAATAATATTTTAATTATTGTCTTTTTGCCGTTATATTTGTCAATATCTATGCGAATATTGTATCCAAGTCGTATCAACTTGAAAGTGTATGTTTAGGTCTCCTTCACTTGACGTAGAGTCAAAGAATGTGCCTGAGTATTGTGTGATGTAATTCTTTTTGACGGGTATACTTGTAAAGCTTCGCTCCTTGATGGTAACGTCGGTGGAAGACAGAGCCGTGATTGTCATTTTCAATGTGTCTTCTTCTGCATGCGGAAAGGTAAATAAGTCGAATTGTTTCTCATTATTTCCCATTTCATCGCTGATTTCACGGTATTCCGTTTGTTTGGAATTAACACATCCATATCCAGTTGTTGCATCAAATGTACTACTACCGCCCGTGTAATAGAATTTCATCTGATGGATATTTTCAGGGAACGCGTCTTCTACTATGAAACGAAACATCGCTACCGCCCGTTTTAAGGTGAGGTCAAATTCTGAGTTGTCTGATACGGAGAAATCCTCGCAGATATAAAATGTATCCGTACATTTATTGTTTGCGAAGGTTATTTTATCTGGAGAACTGATGGTTGCCGCTCCCGTTCCATTATGAGCTATAGCCACTAATCGGTAATTTCCCTTTGGTAAGACTAAAGACAATGTTCCGAAATCATTGCTTCCTTTGGTTTGGTTCACGGATTTCACTTTCGTACTTCCGTCATATATCGCAAAACTCAAGCGGGAACATGCCTCGTCGATGCGAACGGGCACTTGTCGTACATTAGATGTCGTGAGTGGCGTTTGAGAAAACGATACTACATGAAACACGACTCTAACTTCATCTGCGGAAATCTTTTCGTTGATGATGGGTTTCTCACAAGAAGTTAATAAATAGGTACATAAAAGACCTATTATGAATAATAAGCTAACGTTTTTCATAATTATTAGATTTGAATGATTATTTGTTGCAAAGATATAGTATATTTTTGATTCTTGAATGATTTTCGTGAATTTTTTACAATGAATGATTGTTTTTTTTCTTCTTTTCCTTGGAACATATATAAAGTATCGTTACTTTTGTGGAAACGATATGTTTGTTTCACCTAAACATGGTCTTTATGAACGCTAAAGTTATTGTTTGGCTCATGCTTTTGGACTCTTTGTTTCCGCAAGTCATGCAAGCGCAATTGCAATGGGGTGACCAAGGCAATGGTACATATATCAATCCCGTGTTGAATGCTGATTATTCCGATCCTGATGTGATTCGGGTAGGGGAGAAATATTATATGGTTGCCTCGGATTTCCATTATATGGGAATGCAGGTTTTGGAATCAATAGATATGGTTAATTGGCAAATTGTCAGTCAGATATATGACCGATTGGACTATCCAGGATGGGATTCTAATAAGCATTTTGGTGGTGGTTCGTGGGCTCCAAGCATACGTTGGCATGATGGTAAGTTCTATGTGTTTTTCTGTACATACGATGAAGGATTGTTTATGAGTAGTGCTACGGATGCTAAAGGACCTTGGTCGCCTTTGCATAGTGTACGGGAAATTCCCAAATGGGAAGATCCATGTCCTTTCTGGGATGATGATGGACAGGCTTACTTAGGTCGAAGTCGTCATCGTGCAGGTCCTATCATCGTTCATAAGATGTCGCCAGACGGAAAGGAATTATTGGATGATGGCGTCACGGTTTATACTGGTCCTGTAGCGGAAGGTACGAAATTCTTGAAACGCAATGGTTATTATTACTTAATCATTCCTGAAGGTGGGGTAGGACAAGGATGGCAAACTGTTTTAAGGGCTAAAAACATCTACGGACCATACGAGAAACGAGTAGTATTGGAACAAGGTAGTACGAATATCAATGGTCCTCATCAAGGCGCTTTGGTAGATACGCCTGATGGAGAGTGGTGGTTTTATCATTTCCAAGAGGCTTCTCCACGCGGTCGTGTTGTTCATCTTCAACCAGTAAGATGGAAAGACGATTGGCCGATGATGGGTGTGGATATTGACGGAAACGGTATTGGCGAACCCGTCTATGTTTGGAAGAATCCACAATCGTCAACTCCTTTCATTCCGCAAACATCTGATGAGTTCGACTCGCATGAATTATATTGGGTAGGACAACATCAAAGAACTTTGGGATTGCAATGGCAATGGAACCACAATCCCGTTGATGAAGCATGGAATGTTGATGAACGCAAAGGATGGTTGACATTAAAGGCTTTGCCAGCACAAACGATGAAGGATAGTCGTAACATGCTGACGCAGAAGACGATGGGTTTCGTGAGCGAAGCAACCGTTAAGATGGATTGTTCCCAATTAGTTGAGTCTTCTCATGCTGGCATTCTCTGTACTGGAAAGCAGTTTATGGGAGTCGGCATTTTCAAGGATAAAGGCAAGTTGTGGTTGTATTCAGAGAAAGACGGTGAACGAGAACGCGTGAAAACATATCATAAGAAGATGGTGTATTTGCGCATTCAAGTTGATAGTAGGAATAATGCTCATCGTTTCTTCGCAAGTGCTGATGGTAGAGAATATTTTCCCGTTGGCGAAACATTCCCTATGCAAATGGGTGGATGGAAAGGAACGCGCGTAGGATTATATTGCTATAATCTGAATGGAAATGGCGGGAAAGCGCAATATGATTATTTCGGGTCAGCGGATTTAGCCAGTTGGTATGTGCGGCAAATCAAGAATAAAGTTGTACCTTTGCAACATGGAACATATCAAGCTGCTTCGTG
>OCTX012289584.1_pt1 | contig 57633 bp, 45 predicted proteins | sample 1539691 | NCBI WGS metagenome assembly OCTX01 (sample SAMN02144231, study PRJEB22623) | gut metagenome | biome: sheep rumen | host: Ovis aries | place: New Zealand
GCTACGCTTGGCAGCGATGGCCAGTCCACGCTCGCGGAGCAGCTCCTTGGCCTTGTCGAAGTCGCCCTCGGCCTCGGTCAGGGCCTTCTTTACGTCAGCCAGACCGGCACCGGTCATGGTGCGAAGCTTCTTGATGTCATCTATTGAAATAGCCATTGTTTTTTTACCTTTTTGCTTTTAGTTTTTATTTTTGTTTACTCTGCGGCGGGAGCCTCCTCCTCAGCAGCGGGAGCCTCCTCAGCGGCGGGAGCAGCCTCGTCGGCCTTGGCAGCCTTGCGGGCCTGCTGGCGGCGCGGAGCCTTCTCCTCAGCCTCGGCCTCCTCCTGAGCGTCGGCAGCCTTCTCGTCGGCCTTCTCGACCTTGCGCTCCTCGATACCCTCGGCGATGGCGGCGCAGCAGGCGTTCAGGATCACCTCAACGCTGTCCTTGGCGTCGTCGTTGGCAGGGATGACGAAGTCGATGTTCTTGGGCTCGCTGTTGGTGTCGACGATACCGAACACGGGGATACCCAGACGGTTAGCCTCGCGGACGGCAATCTGCTCCTTCAGCACGTCAATGACGAAGAGTGCGCTGGGCAGACGGGTCAGGTCGACGATAGAGCCGAGGTTCTTCTCGAGCTTGGCGCGCTGGCGCGTCACCTGGAGCAGCTCGCGCTTCGACAGGTTATTGAAGGTGCCGTCGGTCATCAGACGGTCGATGTTGGCCATTTTCTTCACTGCCTTGCGGATGGTGGGGAAGTTGGTGAGCATGCCGCCCGGCCAACGCTCAATCACGTAGGGCATGTTGACGCTGGCTGCCTTCTCGGCAATCACGTCCTTAGTCTGTTTTTTAGTTCCTACGAAGAGGATTTTCTTGCCGCTCTTGGCAATCTGCTTCAGGGCGTCGGCAGCCTCGTCAATCTTGGCCACCGTCTTGTGCAGGTCGATGATGTGGATACCGTTGCGCTCGGTGTAGATGTAGGGAGCCATGGCGGGGTTCCACTTACGCTTCAGGTGGCCGAAGTGGCAGCCAGCCTGCAGTAACTGATCGAAATTTGTTCTTGACATTGTCTTGCTTTTTAATTTGTTGTTTACATTCCTTTAAGACCAGCTGACGGGTAATCTTGCGAGTCTCGCCAGTTTGGATACTAAACTGCTCAGTATGTTAACGCTTACTGAACTGGAAGCGGCGACGAGCCTTCGGCTGACCGGGCTTCTTACGCTCAACCTCACGGCTGTCACGTGTCAGGAAACCGGCGTCCTTGAGCTTCTTCTTGTCCTCTTCGTTCACCTTGACAAGGGCGCGGGCGATAGCCATGCGCAGGGCCTGGCTCTGGCCAGTGAAACCGCCACCGTCGAGGTTCACCTTGATGTCATACTTCTCGGCCACGTCGAGCAGGCTCAGCGGCTGCTTCACCACGTACTGCAGGATGGCAGAGGGGAAATAGGTTTCGAGGTCCTTCTTGTTGATCGTAATCTTACCAGTACCTTCCTGGAGATACACGCGAGCCACAGAACTCTTGCGGCGACCAATTGCATTTATTATTTCCATCGTTTTGCTTTTTTACTGATTACTTGTACTGGTTAATATCAATTGCCTTGGGCTTCTGGGCCTCGTGGGGATGCTCGGTGCCCTCATAGATGTAGAGGTTGTTCATCAGCGAGCGGCCGAGGGGACCCTTCGGCAGCATGCCCTTCACGGCGTGGCGCAGAATCTTGTCGATACCGTCCTTGCGCTGGCGCAGCTGGGCGGGCGTGTTGAAACGCTGGCCACCGGGATAGCCCGTGTAGCGGGTGTAGACCTTGTCGGTCTCCTTCTTGCCGGTGAAGACCACCTTTGAGGCGTTGATAAGGATCACATTGTCGCCGCAGTCAACGTTCGGGGTGAAACTGGGCTTGTACTTTCCGCGGATGAGCTTTGCCACCTTCGAGCAGAGACGGCCGACGACCTGGTCGGTAGCGTCGATGACGACCCACTCCTTCTGTGCGGTTTCCTTGTTGACGGAAAGCGTCTTGTAACTTAAAGTGTTCATTTCTCTTTTTGGGTTTACTAAAAAACAGTTTTACTTAATTTGATTAACACACACATCAACCCACATCCGAGACATTGCTCCCGGCTGTAAGTCTAACGTGCTCTGAACCAGCGATTCACGAACCACTGCGCCCGGCCAAAGACGCCGCTATTCACACTCTGATTCCGGGGATTCTAAGCCTCTCCCCTAATAATCGGACTGCAAAGGTACGACTTTTTGCGCTGATAGCGGGCCTAAATCGGCTGGAAGGGATAACATTTAATATTATTTAACCAAATAGCGCCGCTCCCGTTTGGCGCTTACGGCTTTTTTCAGTACCTTTGCATGCACAAAGCAACAAAACAAGGAAACAATGCAAGCAATCATATTGGCAGCCGGAATGGGCCGCAGGCTCGGCGAGATGACCCGCGACAACACGAAGTGCATGGTCGAGGTCAACGGCACGAAGCTCATCGACCGGCTCTTGGGACAGCTGACCCGGCAGGACCTGACGCGCGTCGTCATCGTCGTGGGCTATCAGGGCCGGCGGCTCGTCGACTACATCGGTCAGCGCTACGACGGACGGCTGAAGATAGAGTACGCCGAGAACCCCGTCTACGACCGCACGAACAACATCTACTCGCTGTCGCTGGTGAAGGACAAGCTGCAGGAGGACGACACGCTGCTCATCGAGAGCGACCTCATCCTGAGCGACCGCCTGATACCGATGCTCGTCGACAACCCCTACCCAAACCTGGCCCTCGTGGCCAAGTACGAGGCCTGGATGGACGGCACGATGGTGCGCATCGACGACGAACAGAACATCGTGAACTTCATCACGAAGGACGCCTTCGACTACGCCGACGTCGACAGCTACTACAAGACGGTCAACATCTATAAGCTCAGCCGCGAGTTTGCCACCAACAAGTACGTGCCCTTCCTCGATGCCTACACCAAGGCCGTCGGCAACAACGAGTACTACGAGAACGTGCTGCGCATCATCTCGATGCTCGACAGCCACAACATCAAGGCCCTGCCCATAGGCCGCGAGCGGTGGTACGAGATTGACGACAAGCAGGACCTGGACATCGCCGAGGCACTCTTTGCCGACGATGACGACGTGCTGCGCAAGTTTTATGGCCGCTACGGCGGTTACTGGCGCTTCCCCCAGATGCTCGACTTCTGCTACCTGGTGAACCCCTACTTCCCGTCGCGGCGGCTGAAGGACGAGCTGCGCTCAAACTTCGACACGCTGCTCACCGAGTACCCTTCGGGCATGAAGGTCAACACGCTCCTGGCCAGCAAGTGCTTCGGCGTAAGCGAGCCATACATCGTGCCAGGCAACGGCGCCGCCGAGCTCATCAAGGTGCTGATGGAAGCACAGACGGGTAAGACCGGATTCATACGCCCGACCTTCGAGGAATATCCTAACCGCTACGACAAGGACAGCCAGATTACCTTTGTACCGCAGAACGAGGACTACCGCTACACCGCCGACGACCTGATGGCGTTCTTTGCCGACAAGGACATCCGCCAGCTGATGGTCATCAACCCCGACAACCCTTCGGGCAACTTCATTGCCAAGGCCGATGTGCTGCGACTGGCCGCGTGGTGCGAGGAGCGGGCCATACGCCTCGTCGTCGACGAGAGCTTCGTCGACTTCAGCCGCGACTATGCCACCAACTCGCTGCTCAGCGACGACATCCTGAAAGCCTATCCGCACATGGCCGTCATGAAGAGCATCTCGAAGAGCTACGGCGTGCCAGGCCTGCGGCTGGGCATTCTCGCCTCGGCCGACGAGGCGCTGATAGCCCGGCTGAAGCGGGCGGTGTCCATCTGGAACCTCAACTCCTTCGCCGAGTTCTTCATGCAAATCTACAATAAGCACGAGAAGGACTATCAGCGGGCCTGCGCCAAGTTCGTCGCCGAGCGCGACAGCTTCGAGCAGGCGCTGCGCACGGTGCCCTTCTTCCGTGTCATGCCCTCAGAGGCCAACTACTTCCTCTGCGAGGTGCTGCCGCCCCGCAAGGCCAGCGACATCGTGATCTACATGCTGCGCCACCATAATATACTTACGCGCGACTGTAGCCTCAAGCCCGGCCTCGACCCCGACCGGCAATATATGCGGATAGCCGTGCGCAACCATGAGGACAACATGCGGCTGGTGGAGGGACTAAAAGACTTTCTTGTTCACGGTTCAGCAAACAAGCATTGAGAGATGAAGATATGTATTTGCGGAGGTGGCAACTTAGGCCACGTGGTGGCCGGCTTTGTGGCGGCACAAACGGAGCATGAGGTATGCCTACTGACCCGCCACCCCGAGAGGTGGCAGAAAAGTATCGTCGTGCAGCGGCCTGACAGCCAGTTGCCGCTTATCGGCACGCCGTCGGTCATTACCGACCGCCCTATGGAGGCCGTGGCTGGTGCCGACGTCATCGTCCTCTGTCTGCCAGGGTTCTCTATCCGTGAGGTGCTCCTGAAGATAAAGGATTGCCTGAAGACCGACGCCATCGTAGGCTCGGTGGTCAGCAGCACAGGCTTCTTCTTCGAGGCAATGGCCATCCTGTCGCCGGAGCAACCGCTGTTTGGACTGCAGCGCGTACCCTTCATCGCCCGTACCGCCGAGTACGGCCATGTGGCCGCCATCTTGGGCTATAAGGAGAGCTTAGCCGTGGCCGTGGCCCAGACGGGGCGCAGGGAGGAGATCCGGCAGCTGTGCCAGGAACTATTCGGTACCCCAACCAAGTTGCTCGACAGCCACTACGAGGTAAGCCTCTCGAACAGCAACCCCTTGCTGCACCCATCGCGGCTCTACTCGCTCTGGAAAGACTGGGAGCCGGGAACCATCTACGGGCGCCAACCGCTCTTCTACGAGGAATGGACGGAAGAGGCGGCACAGTTGTATATAGACATGGACAGGGAATTGCAGGAGCTTCTGGAGAAGCTGCCCGTCAGGAGAGGAGCCATACCGACGGTGCTCGATTACTACGAAAGCCGCGACGCGGTCACACTGTCGCAGAAGTTGCGCAGCATCGAGGCTTTCAAGGGCATCAAGGCACCGATGAAAGCCGTGGCGGGCGGATATGTGCCCGACTTCGGGAGCCGCTATTTCACCGAGGACTTCCCCTATGGTCTGGCTATAGTCGAGCGGCTGGCCCGTGAGACGGGTATAGTCGTCCCCACCATTGAGCGTATTTGCCGGTGGGGGTTAGGGAAGATTGAAACAGCCTCATAACATAACCCTCTGCAAGATGAATAACGAAGAACTCCGACAGCGATTCAGCCCCGATGGCTCACTGCTGCGCCGACAGCAGCTGCGCATGCTTGACATTTTGAAAGAGGTAGACCGTATAGCCAAGCGGCACGACATTCCCTACTGGCTCAGCAGCGGCACGCTCATCGGTGCCCTGCGCCACGACGGCTTCATACCCTGGGACGACGACCTCGACATCGAGATGATGCGCTGCGACTACCTGCGGCTGATGGAGGTACTGCCAAAGGAACTGCCCGACTGGCTGGCCTTGCAGAACGACGAGACGGACTCCGCCTACTTCTTCTACTATGCTAAGGTGCGCGACCGTCGTTCACGCATGCTCGAACAAACCAATTACGACAGATTGTGGAAAGAACAGGGCATCTATATCGATATCTTCCCCATGGAGCAGCACCCCATCTGGCTCCACCGGCTGACCGAGCTGACCGTGGGCCACATGTACAAGGTATGGCGCACCAGTACCGACGACCAGAAGGCCATCAAGGCCGTGCGCCGCATCTTCAGCTTCAACAAGCGGATAGTCTTCCCCTGCCTGCGTGCGCTCTGCCGGCTGCTGCCAGGCCGTGTCGTCACCTCGGGCATGGGCATTCCCTTCCACAATCCACGTTACCGCGACGAGATATTCCCACTGACCACCCACGTCTTCGAGGGCCAGGAATTCCCCGTCCCTGGTAATGCCGATGCCCACTTGCGCCACCTCTACGGCGACTACATGCAGCTGCCTGACCTCACGAAGCTGACGCCTCATGTTGACAGGCTGGAATTCTACGATTAGTCGGGATATTATCAGGCGTGGCGGTCACGCCCCGTCCACTTACGTACCCGGCGCTTCACGGAGCGCCAGATGAAGGCGAAGTTGCCGGCGCGCAGGTTGAGCCATAGCTCCTCGAGCGAGTAGCCGACCTTCACCCAGGGGTGGTTCCAGCCCAGCACGCGGTAGCGCCGCTCTTTATAATCGACGTCCTCGATGACATACTTCGGGTGACGCAGGGGGAACTGTAGCTCGTAGCGCTGCATGGTGAATATACGGCGCAAGCGACGGGGCATGGTTGACAGTGCTGAGTAGTGGGTGGAGTCGTTGGTGGCCCCGAGGTTGCTGATGAGGTTTTTCGTCGGCATGATGGCCAGCCCCGACTGTAGCAGCATGTCGGCCCACATGATGCTTTCGTAGTATTCGCGTCCGGTCTGTTGATGGTCACGGAACATCTTGATCATGTCGTCGCGATAGTCGCGCTGCTGGCGTAGAGCTTCTAACTGTTGCATGGCATGGCTGTCGGCAAGAAAGCCATAGTCGCCCTCCCAGCGGTCGATGACCCTGCGCCACGAGGCCCAGCCCCAGATGCTCTGGAAGGAAGTGAAGAAGTAGTCGTAGGGCACGCCGGGAGTGACCTCGTCGGTGTTGAAGCCGGCAATCATGCTGATGCGCTCGTCGTGCTCGTAGCGGTCGAGCAGCTCCTTGCAGAAGGGGAAGAACGACTGCGAGGGAACATCGTCGTCCTCGAGCACGATGCACTTGTCGACTATCGAGAAGGCCCACTTTTGTGACAGGAACTCAGAGGGGTCGCAGCCGTAGTTGCGCTCCTGGTAGAGGCGGCAGACCTCGCACTGCCAGTCAATCTGGTCGTCGGCCACGATGCGTCGGCAGGCTTCGATGCCGGCCAAGTCGCGCTCATTGCGCGGTCCGTCCTGATAGAGGAACAGCCGCGAGGGACGGGCCCGGCGCACTTCGTCGAACACTTTCTGGAATGAATCGGTGCGGGTGAAAAAGAGCAGCAACACCGCCACGTCAATCTTTGCCGGATGTTTCATCGTGTTACTCATCCTATATCCTTTGCTTTACTTCTTCGTTACATGCCCCATACAATAATGGTGTAGTTGCCCACCTTGCGGGCATGGTGCCAGAGGCGTTCATCCCATGGCTTCTCGCCGGTACGGTCGAAAATGATAAGGTGCCCCTCATCCACAGTACCAGCCATGTCCATGTATTCAGCAGTCTGCTGTAGACCTTTCTCTATGAGTGTGTCCATGGCATCACGCTTACGGCGCACCTTCAGCTCTAACACCACACGCTGTACGGGGCCGCCATAGCCGTCGGTCAGCGGCTTGCGTATGAGCAGGTCAGTACGTCGGCGCCCTAATCCGTATTCCCGGTCAATGTAGCCGCCGCCGTTGACGATACGCTGCAGGAAGGCCTGTAGCAGCAGCTGTGGTCCGGCCTCTGCGTAGTCAAACCTGCCTATCCATGAGTCGGCGTTCTGGCGGAAGAACTGCTGGAAGTCGAGCAGCAGTTTCTCCATGTCGATGCTGCCGTCCTGACGCTGATACCACTGGGGCTGCTGTAGTAACTGCTGCTGCGTACTGGCCGTCAGCTCCCGTGGAATAATCTCGCGGTAGATGCCGTTGGAAATACGCAGCGGCAAGCCGCGCTCCTTCGTCACGAGGCCCATGTCCTTCACATACTGTATGTCTTCGTCAGACATCCTATCATCATCGGGCTCGTCCTCGTTGGCGAGGATTGGCTCTATGACACGCTTCACTCTTGGCTCCTTCAGTTTGTCAATCAAGATGTCAATGTGCGTGTCGCGGCGATAGATAATCTGTTCCTGCGCACGATAAATCATTTCGGGGGTAATCCGTATGGAGCGGTCGCGGTTCTCCTTGATCTCCATTGTGACCTCGTAGCCTAAGGCGTTGACCAGCCAAGGCTGCCCCTCTGTGGCCTCCCAAATCATGGGGAAGCACGCTTCGTCGAACTCCTGTCCTGTCGCCTTGGTATGTTCCATATAGAGGGTGTGAACCTCCTCTTTGGAGAAATTTCCCAAGTGTAACGACTTTGACTTGATATTAAAGGCCGACCCGCCGGTGACGATGTCCTGATTGCTGAGCACGATGCGATAGTCGCGCACGTCGCGCACGCCGCAGAGGATGATGCTCGAGGGGAAAGCCTGAGGACGGTTGGCATAGCCCGAGCGTATCTGCCGCAGTACCCCCACAAGCGAGTCGCCTACAAGGGCGTCAATCTCGTCGAGCATCAGTACTAAAGGCTTTGGCAACTTAGCTGACAACTTGGCCAGGAAAGATGAGAGGATGGCATTCGGGTCTTCGTTCTTACGCACCTCACGACTGAGTGCTGAAGGCCATTCGTCGCCGACGATGTAGCCGCACTCCCGGGCAATGACATCACACGTGCCGGCTACCACACTTGGCATGTTATTACGCGAGGCTTGTCCCCCCTCTACATTGGCGTAGACGGCTACATAGTCGCCTGACTTGTTCAAATAGTCTCGCAAGGCCAGCAGACAAGTGGTCTTACCCGTCTGGCGTGGCGCGTGCATCACGAAATACTTCTGCTGGCGTATGAGCATCAGTACGTCGTCAAGGTCAATACGGCTCAGCGGGTCAATCTCGTAGTGCAGGTCTGGCTTGTTTGGCCCGGCAGTGTTGAAGAATTTCTCTATCTTTATCATCTCCCTTCTTTGTCGTTTGTTGTGCTGCAAAGTTACGTATAATTCTTGGAAAAAGCAAATTTTCCGTGTCTTTTAAGCGAAAAGGAGCAGAAAACTGCCGCTCCGTGAAGATAATTGGGAAAAAAGCAGTAACTTTGCACCCGTGCCAACATTACCACCAACCACTGCCGCCAGTATGGAGGGCAATACCAGGAAGAAGCCACGCTTGGAGTGGCTTGACGCGCTACGTGGCTTCACCATGATCATGGTCGTGGCCAATCACGTCTGCAACTTCACGTTCGTACTGCCTTACCAGTACTCATCGTCCATGCACTTCCTGATACTGTTCCGCATGCCACTGTTCTTCTTCATCAGTGGTTTCCTGGCCTACAAGGCCGGACTGGCGTGGAATCGGCAGACGCTGGGGAGCCTGCTCGCCAAGAAGATAAAGGTGCAGACCATTCCGACGATAGTCTTCTTCTTGATAGGAGCGGTCATCCTGGGCAAGGAGTTCGGCCCGACGGTGATGGAGTGGCTTGAACAGCCAACCAAGGGGGGCTACTGGTTTACCATTACCCTGCTATACATGTTTGTCATCTACTACATCTTCTCATACGCAGAGAGCAAACTGAAACGGCAGTCGTGCATACCGATACTCGTCCTGTTTGTCGTCTCGCTGGCTTTCTACGAGACGTGTTATCAGCCTCAGTATTTCTCGTGGGCTATGGGCTTCAAGGGTGTGCGCAATGAGTTTGTGCGCTACGCCAGCCTCGAGCAGCTTTTTATGTATTTCCCCTTTTTTATCTTTGGCAACATGGTGCGCCGCTACTGGAATCAGTGGCAGCGGGTCATGGATTCGGCCTGGTTCTTCCCGATGCTGGTGCTGATAGCCATACTGTCAGCCTTGGACTCGCAGAAATGGCATTTGCTCAAGATGGAGTGGGCTGTGGTGTCGCTGACGCTGGCCCGCTTCGCGCTGCTCACCATCGTCTTCATGTACTTCCGCCACTATCATCAGTATTTTACGAAGATGACAACCGTTGGGCGCACGCTGCAGTACATAGGCCGCAGGACGCTCGACATTTATCTCATTCACCTGCTGTTCCTGCCCAATCTGCCCACCATCGGCACATTCTTCAAGACCTACCAGCACAACTTCATCGTCGACACCACCTTGTCGGTGCTCATCGCCCTGGTAGTTATCGGCTTCTGCTGTGTCACGTCAAACATCCTGCGCATCAGCCCGTTTCTCAGGAAGTGGCTGTTCGGGCGCTGACATTATCCGAAAAGGCGTGTGATAGTCTTTCGGATAAATCTCTTGACACTGTATCTGCCTAACGTCTTTCCAAATTGTTTTGGAAATTCTAATAGGAAATTTGATAAGACACCTGCCTGGAATGCATATCTTAGCCATACTAATTGTTTATCGACAAACAAATGATTCCATGGCTTGGCTGGCCCAACATAATGCAATTGTACAGGCTGTTTTAGTATTTCATAGAAAGAAGATAGTGCCACTGTTCTGGTATTGCTAAACTCCTTATAAGGCGTCTGAGTGAAAAACCGCAGTTTCTTCTCGTTCATCGTATAATAGTAATTTAGGACACAATACTTCCAGTGCAAGTATCGGAGATGGGGGTAGCAGCACAACGCTATTGTATCCTGTTCGGGCAGTTCAAGTCGTTGGAAATTGTTTAAATAGAATTCTGACATTATTTGCTGTATATTACTATTACGTATTTTCTTGAGGTTTAACAACAGGAAACCTGCTCGTATGCCTCTTGACAGCTTTTCCTTTTCCTCTAAATCATATGAATGGTTGTTGATCCCCTTGTTTTGCAGGTCAAGAAACCATGTTGTGCCGGCAAAATAGAAATCCTCGTTGGGAAAATCGTTGTAAGCAGGGGAGATGTCTCCCTCAAAGACAACATCAACGTCAGAACAAAGTATTCTGTCATACTCTGGAAAGACATCGGCGGCGATGAGCTTGTAAAACATTTCACCTGAGAAGTGTGATTTCCCTTCTGGCAAGTGGAGCCTTTCCTTATAATTACTTACAGATTTGAACTCTATACTTGCATTGGGAAATAGACTAACGATTCTCTCCAATCTTTTTTTCGAGGAGTCTGACAGATCATCCGACAATACATATAGGGCATATTCATTGTTAGGAGATCCATTCTTAAGCAAACTGTAAAATGCCACTTCGGCAGCCAACGTGTACCAATTATTGAAGGTAAAAAATACAGGGATTCTCATATCATTCTATTTTGTGTTTTATAAAGAACTGAACAAACTCTTTGAAGGTGGTGGAGCGCAGGAGCCAGAGTGTAAGACAGTAGCCTGTGGCAACAAACAACACTTTTAAAGCAAAACAGAGGTAGAGGCTCTCTATATTGCTTGTCAATAGATAAGTGGCAACTACGAGCACCAGTGTAATGGTCAGATAGGGGGTTATATCGAGAAGGGCCTCTGTTAACCGAAGGTCTATCTCGCGTCTGGCGAAGAAATGCCAAACAAAGAACCAGCCGATGTTAATAAGCACATAGACTGTGATCATCCATTCAATGCCATAACCGGAAGATAGACAGACAGCCAACAGCTGTGCAACGCAGAGGCCAATGTTGCACCACATATAGATGGACGAGTGCCCGCGACCGATAATCAGGTTGGAAAAGAGGTTATTGATAGGGCAGAATGCGCCCATCACACACAGTAGTTGGAGCAACAGGGCGCTCTCCAACCATTTCGCTCCGAGCAGAATGACGATAAACTCACGAGCAACCAATGCCAGTCCGACCATGGAAGGAAAAGACACGAAGGCCGTAAAGCGCAGCAATTTGCGGAAAATATGTTTTTGGCGTTGGCGGTCGTCATAAGTCTTGGCAAATATAGGTTGAGCAATGCCGTAAAGCATATTACTAATCAAGGACCATCCCATGTAGTTCCACTTATTGGCCTGAGTGTAATTACCCACAACATCAGCAGTATATTTACGTCCCAGAATGACGGAGAACACATTGGTGTTGATGATATTCACGATGTTCGTGATTATAAGTTTGCTGCTGAAGACAAACATCTCTTTAATAGGACTAAAGTCGACCGGCAGCGTGGGGTGCCACTGGGCGTAGTAGAAGTTCAGGGCCGAAAACAGGCCGACGTAGACCAGCGTCTGCGTGGCAATGCCCCAGTAGGCGAAGCCGCAGGCGGCCATGGCGATGCCGACGAAGCCCGAGACCAGCAGGCTGACGAACGAGACGATGGCACTCTGGCGCACCTTCATGTTGCGGAAGAGCAGAGCCCGTGGCGCGATGCCGAGACTGGTGAGGAAGAACCCGATGAAGATGTAGCGCGACAGGGCCGTGAGCCGTGGCTCGCCATAGAAGTCGGCAATGAGAGGCGCGCAGAGGAACAGCAGCAGGTAGATGCTGAGGCTTATCAGCGAACAAGTCCAGAAGACGGCGTTATAGTCGCGGTGGTCGACGTCCTTCTTTCGGTTGAGCGCCGAGATGAAGCCGCCCTCCTGCAGCGAGCTGGCAATGAGCGAGAAAATGGTCAGCATGCCCACCATGCCGTAGTCCTCGGTGCTCAGCAGTCGTGCTAGGAAAATGCCGAACACCAGGTTCAGCACCTGCTGTGCGCCGTTGCTCAGTCCGCCCCAGAACAGTCCTTTAGCCGTTTTCTCTTTCAGTGTCTCCATGCTCTGCTCAGTGTTGTGTGGGTGTCGGCTCGCCCTTCAGGGTGTTAGCTATCTGCTGCGGCGTCAGTTCCACGGGGCCGCGCATCAGCTCGGGCACGTTGAAGCTCTTCAGCAGCTGACGGTGGCGGTCGGGGTCGGCCTGCGGCAGTTCAAATGGTTTCGAGGCGTGGCCCTCGTCGTCGATGTGGGCGAAGAAGGGGCGGGTGAACACGCCGTCGTTGCGGCGCGACGAGAAGACCACCCACCGACCGTTGGACGACCAGGCGTGGTAGCTCTCGGTGTCGGCGCTGTTCAGCTCTTCGAGCGGGCGAATACGCCCTTCACCGCTCAGGTCGAGCATCCAGAGGTCGGCATCGTGGTGCCAGATGTGGAACGTGCCCCAGGCGCCCATGGTGAACATCAGCCATCGGCCGTCAGGCGACAGGCGTGGCAGCGTGGCGCTCAGGCCCATCGTGTCGGCGGCCACCACCAGCTGGCGCTCGCCGAAGCGGCGGGTGTCGGGGTCGAACGCCTTGCGATAGAGGTTGTACTTCACGTCTTGTGCCCGCAGGGTAATCTCGGCCAGGTCAACGCTGTCGGCGGCATACTCGAAGTGGGCGCTGGCGAAGTAGAGCCAGCGGCCGTCGGGCGACCAGCAGGGGAAGGTTTCCAGCTCGTCGGGCTCTTGCTCGACGACTGTCATCTGGCGGTTATCAATATCGTAGAGCTGCAGGTCGCTCTCGGCGTCAATCACCTCAATCTTGTTCAGGTCGACGGTGTGGAACGTCTGCAGCGTCTTGTTGGTGCTGTAGGCAATGAGTTTCAGCCACGGGTGCCAGGCGGGATAGACTGGGGTTGGCTGAGAAGTGTTTTTTGAGACCTGCCCGTCGTAGGCGACGATGGTGCCGCCGTGGGTGTGGCGGGCGTGCAGCTGCATGCGCTGCGGGTTCCACTGCTGGTAGCTGTGGCAGTTGACGCACTGGCCGCCGCCCTCGGTCGAGCAGAGCATGTTGTCGACGATGACCTGCTCGTCGAACGTCTCCAGGCAGCGCTGGTTGATGGTCAGCTCCTCGTATGAGACGTACGAGGGCGCAATCATGCGGTAGCTCAGCCAGGGGTCGATGCTGTCGGGCGACACATATATATAATAAGGTGTGAAGCGCACCCACTGGCCGTCCTGCTCGGCAAACACCTCGACGCTGATGCTGTCGCCGCTGGCCGCTGCCGTCAGTTCGCGCCACTCGTCGATGTCGGGGCGCACCTTCAGGCCGCCGCACACCAGCTGGCGCTCGCCCGCCGTAAAACGGGTTACGGCGTCGTCGGCCGGTGCCAGCAGCTCGAAGCAGAGCGGAGCGATGTTCACCGGGATGGTGACGCCCGCGTAGTCGGGATAGATGGGGACGTTGCGGTTCACCTGTCTGTAGCCGTCGGGCACCTGAGCCTGGCGGCAGGCCCCAAGCAGAGCCACGAGTAGTAATAGGCGTAGTAGTTTCTTCATGGCTCAATGATTTTGCTGCGGTTCGTACGGTAGTATTGCATGGTGAAGCGCGTCAGCTCCTGCTGCTCGCGGGTTTCGCCGGGCGAGCTCAGTATGTGCTCTATCAGGAAGTGCTCCTGCTGCGACTGGTCGCTGGTCAGGAAGTTGTCGCTGCGCAGCAGCGGCAGTATGGGTTTCAGAGCCGGGTCGGCGGCAATGAGCGGCGGGCGGTAGAGCATGTCCTGATAGCGGCGTGCCCACGAGCCGTGGAAGTCGGTCTTCTTCAGCAGGTTGATATAGCGCTGGGCGGCCGTGAACTCGCCGCCCAGCAGCGAGCAGAGCGTCAGCAGGCGCAGCCGCTCGGCAGTCCAGCCGTACTCCACGCCGTCCTCCATGGCCCAGCGGTAGCAGTAGTTGGGAATGCCATACTCCAGGTAGAGCCGCTTGCCGTAGGTATGCACCAGTCTGACGGGGAACGGGGCGTCGGGGCGCGCCGAGCCGTTGCGGTAGAGGCTCATCTCGTTGCCCGTCTGTCCTGTGCGGAAGAGGGCCAGGTTGCGCATCAGGCAGATGGCGCGCGTCGGCTCGCCCTTCACGCGGCGGGCCTCGCTGAGCATGCCGTTCCAGTCCTGCCGGTCCATGCAGCGGTTCATGGCCAGCTCGCGGTGGAAGTTGTCGTCCTTGTACCAAAATACGGCAACGAGGATGACAAAAACAAGGAGAAGACCCACCCCTGGCCCCTCCCTGCGAGGGAGGGGAATAGTTACCTTGGAAGCGTAGAGGGTGACCGTGGCTACTAATAATATATAAGGTATGTAGTAGCCCGGGAAGCGGTGGCCGCTGTAGTTGAAGACGGGCAGGGCTGCCCAGTAGACGTTCGTGATGTTCGTCTCGTGGTAGATGGTGTGGTAGCCCGCGAGCGGCACGGCGGCGATGCTGAGCAGGGCCAGCACGGTGTCGGCCGTGCGGCAGCTGTCAGCCGTGCGCCAGGCCGTCAGTGCCATGAGCGCCACGCCCCAGAGACCGTAGAAGCCGAACAGCGGATAGGCCACGCAGGCCGCCAGCGGGACGAACGCCGAGCGCAGGCCGTAGCGGGCCGGCAGCAGGCGGTAGGCCCAGGCCATCAGCACGGCCGCGATGGTGCCGACGGTGGCGACGAACGGCGCACCGGGCAGCTTCAGGTAGTACACCCAATAGCCCATCGTTGCAATGGTCATCAGCAGGCAGGCTATGGGGAGCAGGTGGTGGGTGGTGGGTGAGGGTTGCTGGGGGAACGCCTTGCTGAGCAGCCACAACAGGAAGACCCAGAGCAGGCCCAGCAGGGCGGCTCCGAGGGCGGGGTAGTAGAAGAACTGCGTCAGGTAGCAGCAGGCCCACGTCAGCAGTCCGCCGGCCCTGACCATCTGCTGCTCGAAGAACAGCGGCGTGTGCAGGAACAGGTTCTGGTCCTGGGCCGTCCAAAGCAGGTCGGGCTCCACCACCGCCAGCAGCATGGCGGCCAGCAGCGCGACGGCGTAGGGCATTAGCTTCAGTAGGCGGCTCTTCATCTCAGTCCATGCCCTTGACTATGGCGTCTCTCAAGCAGGTATTTCTTCATAAGCCTATCCTACCTGGCTGCCAGGCTTAACGTCCTTCGTCGTAGTCACTACGCTGAGGCTCTCGTCGCTGTCGACGGCCGATAGGATCATGCCCTGGCTCTCGATGCCCATCATCTTGCGCGGCGCAAAGTTGGCCACGAAGAGAATGCGGCGGCCGACGAGCTCCTCGGGCTTGTCGTAGAAGGCGGCGATGCCCGAGCAGATGGTGCGCTCCTGGCCCGAGCCGTCGTCGATGGTGAACTGTAGCAGCTTCTTCGACTTCGGCACGCGCTGGCACTGCTTCACCAGGCCGACGCGGATGTCGAGCTTCTCGAACGTCTCGAAGTCGACGTTCTCCTTGACGGGGGCAGGCTGCCACTGTGCAGCCTCGTTGGCCTTCTTCGTGGCCTCGAGCTTGTCGAGCTGGCGCTGAATGACGTCGTCCTCAATCTTCTCGAACAGCAGCTGGGGCTCGCCCAGCTGGTGGCCGGCCTTCAGCAGGTCGGTCGAGCCGAGCTGCTCCCAGTCGAACGACTCGACGCAGAGCATCTCGCGCAGCTTCTTGCTCGAGAAGGGCAGGAACGGCTCGAAGGCGATGGCCAGGTTGGCCGTCAGCTGCAGACAGATGTTCAGTATGGTCTCGCAGCGTGCGGGGTCGGTCTTCCATACCTTCCACGGCTCGCACTCGGTGATGTAGCGGTTGCCGATGCGGGCCAGGTTCATGGCCTCAAACTGGGCGTCGCGGAACTTGAACTGCTCGAGCAGCGACTCCACGCGCTCCTTCACGTCCTTGAACTCGTCGAGGGCCTGGCGGTCGACGTCCTGCAGCTCGCCGCAGGCGGGCACGACGCCGCCCCAGTACTTCTTCGTCAGCTGCAGGGCGCGGTTGACGAAGTTGCCGTAGATGGCCACCAGCTCGTTGTTGTTACGGTCCTGGAAGTCGCGCCACGTGAAGTTGTTGTCCTTCGTCTCGGGGGCGTTGGCCGTCAGCACGTAGCGCAGCACGTCCTGCTTGCCGGGCATGTCCTCAAGGTACTCGTGCAGCCAGACGGCCCAGTTGCGCGACGTCGATATCTTATCGTTCTCTAAGTTCAGGAATTCGTTGGCGGGCACGTTGTCGGGCATGATGTAGCCGCCGTGGGCCTTCATCATCGTGGGGAAGATGATGCAGTGGAACACGATGTTGTCCTTGCCGATGAAGTGGACCAGGCGCGTGTCCTCGTCCTGCCACCACTTCTGCCAGGGGCCCCACTTCTCTGGCTCGCGCTCGCAGAGCTCGACGGTGTTCGACACGTAGCCGATGGGGGCGTCGAACCAGACGTAGAGCACCTTGCCCTCGGCACCCTCAACGGGCACGGGGATGCCCCAGTCGAGGTCGCGCGTCATGGCGCGGGGCTGCAGGTCCATGTCGAGCCACGACTTGCACTGGCCGTAGACGTTGGTGCGCCACTCCTTGTGCCCCTCGAGAATCCACTGCCTGAGCCACTCCTGATACTCGTTCAGCGGCAGGTACCAGTTCTTCGTCTCGCGCAGTACGGGCACCTCGCCCGTGTCCTTCGAGCGCGGGTCAATCAGCTCGGTGGGCTCCAGGGCGCGCCCGCAGCCCTCCTCACACTGGTTGCCGTAGGCTTTCTTGCCGCAGTAGGGGCAGGTGCCCACCACGTCGCGGTCGGTCAGGAACTTGCCCGTCTTCTCGTCGAAGAACTGCTTGCTGACCTGCTCTACCAGCTTGCCCTCGTCATAGAGCTTGCGAAACCAGTCGGCGGCAAACTTGTGGTGGGTCTTCGAGGTGGTGCGGCTGTAGATGTCGAACGAAATGCCGAACTTCTCGAACGACTCCTTGATGAGCTTATGGTAGCGGTCGACGACGTCCTGCGGGGTGATGCCCTCCTTGCGGGCACGCTGGGTGACGGGCACGCCGTGCTCGTCGCTGCCGCCGATGAAGAGCACCTCGCGCTTCTTCAGGCGGAGATAGCGTACGTAGATATCGGCCGGCACGTAGACGCCGGCCAGGTGGCCAATGTGTACACCACCGTTGGCGTAGGGCAGGGCCGACGTCACGGTGATTCGCTTGTAGTGTTTCTGTTCCATATTTCTTTTTTTCAGGTTTTGCGTGCAAAGTTACGAAATAATTTCGAGTAATTCGTCAAATCGGGCGATTTTCTTCAGCCGCTCGTGGTCGAAGTCCTCGTGCTGCTCAAGCTGCCACATGACGTGGAACGGTATGTGGACGGCCCAGCCGCCGATGGCCAGTGCCGGGGCGCAGTCGCTCTTCAGCGAGTTGCCCACCATGAGCAGCTCCGAGGGGTGGCACTGCTGGTGGTCGCAGAGGGCCAGGAATTCGCGCTGCGTCTTGTCGCTCGTTATCTCCACGTCGTCGAAGTAGCGCAGCAGTCCGCTGCGCCTGAGCTTGTTCTCCTGGTCCTGCAGCTCGCCCTTGGTGAAGCACACCATGCGGTAGTCCCGCTCGCGCAGCCGTCCTAACGTCGGCTCCACGCCGGGCAGGGGGGTGGCCGGCAGCCTGAGCAGCTGCTTGCCCGCCGCCAGCAGGCCCGCTATCTGCTGGCTCTCCAGGTGGCTGCCGCCCACGCGCAGGGCCGTCTCGACGACCGACAGCGTGAACGCCTTGCAGCCGTAGCCCAGGTCGGTCATGTTGCTGCTCTCGGTCTCAAACAGCTCGCGGGCCGGGTCGTCGCAGTAGGGGGCTATCAGTGCGTAGAGCTGCTGCTCCACCCGTTCGAAGTGCGACTGGCAGTCCCACAGCGTGTCGTCAGCGTCGAAGGCTATTACTTTCCATCTTCTCATTGTCGTTCTCTCGTTGTTTGGGCTGCAAAGTTACAAAAAAAATCTCTATGCGCTATGCCCTATTCCGATTTTTATTTCGTACCTTTGCAGCAGACTTCAACAAACGTAACGCATAAAAACCGACTGACCTATGAAGAAGAACGCGATGAAGCACATGTGCGCAGGACTCCTGGCAGCGCTGGGAGCCATGATGCTGGCCGCCTGTTTCGACGGCCCGAGAACCGCCGGCGGCGGTGACGAGGTGGAGTATAACCCGCAGGACGCGCTGACGTTCGGACTGCTGGGCGATGTCAGGCAGGTGCGCGTCAGTGTGGCCAAGCGCTCGGGACTGCTGCCCGGCGAAGACCCGTGGGTAGAGGACAACGAGCTGATACTGGCGTTCGACGAGTGGGGGCGCGTCACACTCGACCCCTACGGCAATGTCTACGTCTACGACGACGACGGCCGCTTCGTCAAGGGTCTGTCGAAGAAGAGCCGACTCACCCGCGACGACGACGGGCGCCTGGCCCGCTACGACAACGAGCAGGGCCTGAACGACCGCGACATGCGCCACTTCACCTTCAACCACGACGCCCGGGGACGCCTGCGCTCGTTGGAGCAGAGCTACTGGGAAGCCTTCGACACCGACTCGATGGTCTACGAGGGCGACAAGGTGTACCCCTCGAAGACGATTACCGAGGGACAGGCCGAGGCCGAAATCTACAAGGTGACGACCACCTATAAATACGTGAAGACCGACGACCACGGCAACTGGACCGAGCGCTACTGCTACTACACCGCGACGAGCATGATTGACGGCGAGGAGAGCACCCGCTCGACCGACAAGGGCGAGTCGTTCGAGCGCCGCAAGATCGTCTACTACTCCGACGAGCCTGAGGACGACGCTGAGGCCGACGACGACGGCGACGACGCACCGGCAACGCCCGCCACGCCCGCCGCCGACCTGAGCGCCTTCGGATTCACCGGCCCCGTGCAGGAGTCGTTCTGCAACGTCTACGAGGCTGAGGACATCGACGCCGACGTGCTGACGAAGGGCGAACCCGCCGACACGGGCGACAGCGAGCAGGGCTACTCGTTCACGCCCGACGGCCGCGTGACGGCCGACCCCTACGGCGGCGTCTACAGCTACGATGCCGAGGGCCGGTTCAAGTCGGGCGTCAGCGAGAACACGGTGATGCGCCGCGACGGCTTCGGCCGCGTAATCTACTACCTGCAGCAGAACGGCGAGGAGGACGACGCCCGCTACGAGAACAAGTTCAGCTACGACGACCGTGGCCGACTGGTGAAGGTGGAGCGCACGTTCTGGGAGTCGCTCGCCGTTGAGGAGTTCTACTACGAGGGCGACAACACCTACCCCTCGGAGCGCCTATACAGGCTCGACGAGGAGGGCACGGTGGTAGAGTCGTCGACGAAATACCGCTACACCAAGTTCGACGACCAGGGCAACTGGACCGAGCGCGAGGAGCGCTACCGCGGCACCACCGCCGAGGGCGACGAGTCGAGCCGCACCTCGTGGCGCGGGGCCCAGGTCGTGGAGCGCCAGATAGCCTACTATTAACGGCCTGGCGGCGGCGGGGCTTAACGGAATATCTTCTGGGCGAACATCGTCAGGTAGATGCGCCAGTTGCGCCAGATGTGGCCCCCGTCGTTCTCGTAGTATTCGTAGGTGTAGTTCTTCTCGTCGAGATACTGGCGCAGCTCGTTGTTCATCCGCAGCAGGAAGTCCTCCTTGCCGATGGCTATCCAGAAGAGGCGCGGCTTCGAGGCAAAGAGGCGCGACATCTGACTGTCGAACTCAGCGTTGCCCCGCTGCATGCGGGCCGCTGCCGACTGCAGGCCGTAGTAGTCGAACGTCTCGGGGTAGAGGCGGGCAATGCCGAAGGTGTGGCCGCCGCCCATCGACAGGCCCGTCACGGCGCGCCCTGAGCGCTTACGGATGGTCTTGTAGTGGCTGTCTACGTAGTTGACGATGTCCATGAAACTCTCCTCCATTGACGCCTTCGCGCCTCGCTGGTTGAAGGCGTTGCCGTCGGGCGTGTACATGCCCTCGTGCCACCAGCCCGGGGCGGCGTTGCACGTCGGGTTGCCGTTGGGCATCACCACGATCATCGGCACGCACTTGCCCTCGGCTATGAGGTTGTCCATAATCTGCGACGCGCGCCCCAGGTCGCCCCACGCCGTCTCGTCGCCGCCGTGGCCGTGGAGCAGGTACATCACGGGGAACGACTTCTTGCCGTCGTAGGCGGCGGGCAGGTAGACCGTCATGCGGCGCTGCTGGCCGAGCGTCGGACTGTTGTACCAGACGCGGCTCAGCGTGCCGTGGGCCACGTCGTTCATCTGGTAGAGGTGGCCCTTGTCGGCCTTGTCGGCCGTCACGATGAAGATATTGCTCAGTGTCGAGATGTCGCGGTTGACGTAGCTGTTGGCCGGGTCGATGAAGCGCTGGCCGTCCACCGTCAGGCTGTAGGAGTAGAGCTCGGGGGCCAGTGGTGTCGTCGTCACCGTCCACACGCCGTTGTCCTGCCTCGTCATTTCCAGCGTCTTAGGTCTGAGTTGGTCGAAGTCGCCCACCACGGCGACCTTCGTGGCCGTAGGGTCGAAGAAGTTGAACGTCACCGAGCCGTCGGCGTTGACCACGGGCGACGTCACGCGTGGGCGCTGGCCGAGCGCCTGCTGTCCGAAACTGCTTGCAGCGATCATGCTGCCGCAAATAATAGCTAATAGTCTTTTCATCGTTTTTTAGGGTTTAGTTCTGCTATTCTTGTTTGAAATTTAGTTTAATATTTCATCCGTCATTCCGTCACCACCATCCGTAACCCCGTAACCGTCTATCAGTCAGCGAGATACGCAGAAGTGACGGATGTGACGGATTTTTTTCGCTATTTTCCTTGAACGGAAATCTATGGATTGGGGTATGCCTTGTCAATGCCTCTGGGCAGGAAGTAGCCCTTTATGCAGTTGGGATTGCAGACACATATCTGGATATGGTTCTTCTCAGCAAACCCGGCATTGGGATAGAGAGGCTTGCCTTCCCAGAACACACCACGCACGGAGTCGTAGGCTCGCTTGTTGGCCTGTTTGTTTATCTTGTGCGTCATCTCAATGACGAAGCAATCGAGTTTGCGCAAAAGCAAGTCTGACGACTTCCCTATACTTATGTTTTCGGGAAGTGGATTCCCTGACAGCCGACTAATCTCAAGCGCTGTATCGTATGTCTTTTTAAGTTCCTTCAGATATGCAGAGTCCGTCAGGTCGAAGCAATAGCCCAAATCAATGATAGCACCTATGACGGCAGGATTCTTGATGGAAGAACCTTTACGCTTAGACAATTCAATAGCCCATTCCATAGCCCTTTCCTCATTGTTCTCCCAGAAATAGATGCCATTGCCCAGCCAGTCATAGTCATTAGTGCTGGCAAGAAGATTATCTTCACCCGCCACCACCTTATCAACCACAGACTGATCGCATCCATGAAAGCCGACTGTCAGATTGGGACGGTTTGAGTAGAGACTATTCCTCATCTATACATCGGTACTAAATGACCTTCTGCATCATAAAGTCCCGCCTCCTGCATGAACCTGATGGCATTTTCTTTTGATGACAGTATCTCATGGATTACTGCATCAATCCTTTCTTCTCTGTTGTGCTCGTACTCTGGCATAATCACCTCACTTCCTTTGTTGGTCTGTCTTTTCTTTGTTGAAAGATGACTCGTCACCACCTTTTCGCTGCAAAATTAGTTCTTTTTTCTCAAAAGACAATGGATTAATGCAAAAAACTGCCAAAAGTTTGTTCTTTCGTATTATTTGTGTACCTTTTCCTCCGGCTAAAAATGTTAAAAGTAACAACTTTGTTAGTAATTTGAAAGAAGAGGCCCAGCTGACAACCAGTCAGCGAGGCCTCTTCTTGGTCGGGATGAGGCGACTCGAACGCCCGACCCCTACGTCCCGAACGTAGTGCGCTACCAACTGCGCTACATCCCGATTCCGTAAAATCGGGTGCAAAGGTACAGCTTTTTTTTGAATAACACGCACATTTTCGCGGAAAAATTTGCCGACAGTGCAAAAAAGCGTTACTGGTAGGCCTTTTTAAACTGCAGGAACTCGTCGCAGTTGGAGACGAAGTCGCTGGGAGCCGACTTCCGGCTGCGCTCGAAATCGGCCAGTGCGGCAAAGGCCTGATACTGCCGCGACTTGGGGTTGGTCAGGCGCTGGTAGGCCGGTTTGTCGGGCTCGTCGCAGTTCCAGAACTGTATCTGCCAGTCATTGAAGTTGATGTAGACGTAGCCGAGGGCGAAGAGTGCGCGCTCCTTGAGGGCTTCGTCCTTGGTCTGGCTGGCCTGGCGCAGCAGGTCGGCGGCACGGGCGGCGAGGTCGGTCTCGTTGGGCCGGAGCTCGTCGTTGATGCTCTTGCCGTTGCGCATGAGGAACCAGCAGTCGCCGCAGAAGTGGGCCTGTGCCAGGCGGACGGCGACGTCGTAGCAGAGTTGCTGCCGTGTCTTCCCGCGTGTGACGTTGAGCTTGCCTTCGGCCTGTGCCATCTCGCGGGCAAAGGCGAGCTTGGGGTTCTCCTTGAGCTGCCACTTGCGGTCGCTGTACTCAGTCTCGTCGTCGAGGAACTGTCGGGTAATCCACGGCTCGACGCTCCACGAGCGGTTGGCGGCGTAGACGGCGTAGCCCCGCTCATTATAGTAGTCGACGGGCACGCGTGCGAGCCACTCTGCGGCCTCCTGCCAGCGGCAGAGGCGCATGAGCTTCGTGCCTACCAGGTCGTTCATCGTGTTCTGGTCGAGCTGCTGCTTGGGCTTCAGGTAGCGGTCGAGTGCGTTCTGGGCCGGCTTCGAGGCGTAGTTGATATACTCGAGCAGGTTCTCAACGCGGGTGGTGTCGAGATACAGGTCGTAGTCGTAGCTGCCGATGGCCTTCAGCAGCGAGACGGCTGTCAGCGGGCGGCTGCTGTACTTGCCGACCAGCACCTGGAGCACCAGTCGGGTGCGCGGGTCGAGGAACGAGTCGTCCTCCTTAGCACGCTTGTCGACCCACTGCAGCTCCTGAGCCAGATAGTCGTCGAAGCTGCCACCGGGGGTGGCCTCGACGGCCGTCATGTAGAGCTTCAGCACGCGGGCGTTCTCCTTCATGCGCTGGGTGCCCTCCATGGTGACGGCCTTCTCGATGTCGGCGATGCCCTGGCGGTGGTCGCCGAACATGAACTCAATCCACGCCTTGGCGCTCTGCCAGAGGACGGGGGTGGTGGTCTTGCCCTCGCTGACGACGGCCTGGGCAAGCTGGCACATCTGGCGGGCCTCGGCCTTGCTGATGTCGCGTATGAAGAGCTTGCCGCCCATGGCACCCTTCTCGGCGTCGATGGCCTCCTGGGCGTTGTTCACGAAGTCGGTCAGCAGGAAAGGCAGTACGGGCGAGTTGGGGTTTGACAGGTACTCCTGGCGTATGGCCTGGCAGGAGCGGCGCTTGTAGTACTGCGTCATGAGGCTCTCCCAGTCGCCCTGCTCGGCGAAGATGGCGGCGGCCTCGTCGCCATGTCCGGTCTTGTAGAGTGCTCCGGCGTAGATGTTGCGCATCATGTCGCGGTAGACCGAATTGATGTACTGGCTTGCCGACTGCTCCCAGAACTGTATGTTCTCCTGGTGGCGGTCGAGCATCATGTTGCAGCGCATGTAGAGCAGGGCGTGCTGCGAGCGCAGGCGCGTCTTCAGCTTACCCAGGGCGTAGGCGCGCACGGCGGTCAGCGTCTGGCGCCGCTGGGCGAGCTCCTCCTTGGTGGGGTAGTTCCAGTTTTCGAAGCGCTTCTCGTCGGCACACTTCAGGTACTTCTCGAGCTGCTCGATGTAGCTGACCATGAGCAGGTCGCCCTTGCTGCGGGCGAACTCCTTTATCTCGTCGGCGTTGAAGTAGAAGTAGGTCTCGTTGCTGCCCATGTAGGCTTTCCAGTTGTTGTCGGCCAGGTTGTTCACGCGCGTGCGGAACTCCTCGCCGTTGTAGGCCCTGAACAGGTAGTAGTTGGTTGACTCGCTCCAGGCGCAGGCGGCGGCCTGGGCTACTGCTGCTATTGCGAGCAGGCTAATGGCTATAAATCTTTTCATAGGTCGCAGGTGTATATCGGTTAATGTTTTCCTGATCCAGATGGTAGGTCAGTATGAGGTGGCGCAGCTCGGGGCGCTCGTCCTCGACGGCATGCTTCACCTCGAGGATGACGCTGTCGGCCACGGTGTGCTCGATGCGCACGCCGTAGATGTTGCGCTGCCAGCGGTAGACGGGGTAGGCGGCGCCCAGCGGCAGTGGGTAGCGCGCCAGGTGGCGCAGGTAGGGCTTGACGTCGCGTATGTCGAGTATGGGGTTGCGCTCCTGGAAGCGTCGCGGGTCGCCGGTGTTGTAGATCATCAGCACGCCGTAGTCCACCGGCGGTATCTTCATCTGCAGTTGGTGCAGGCGGATGGTGGTCGAGAGGAATATCGGCAGGCGGGGGAAGAGCGACGTCAGCTGCTGCTTCACCTCGCTCAGGAAGTCGTAGTAGGTCTGCCGGCTGCGCATCGTGTAGTCGCAGTCAATCTGCAGTTCGCGGAACGGCGGCAGGTCGTTCGTGCGGTTAATCTGCCTGATGCGGGTGACGATCTTGTGGGCCAGGCTGTCGTGGCGCTGGTGCATGCAGTCCTCGGTGATGTAGACCGTCGGCACCAGCTCGATGCCGTCGGGCAGCCGCTCGGCGAAGCTGATGGTGGCGTTGGGCATGGGCGTGGAGTCGCGCATGACGACGTCGAAGTATCGGCAGTAGACCTTGCTGACGTGGTGGCGCACGAGGAAGTCGCGCTCGAGGGAGTCGAGCCGCATCTCAGTGCGCCAGTAGTACACGGCGTTCCGGTCGGCCAACTTCGTCAGCCGGCTCTCCTGGCGGCAGCCCGTCAGCAAGGGCAGCGCCGCCAGCAGCAACACGATCCAGCGTACCGTCTTCATCTGCTTCGTTCGGCTATGCACTCCATTTCGACCAGCCAGGCCGGCCGGCACACTTTGGCGTAGGTAATGATGCGCGGCACGTCGGGGTAGGCCTGTGCCATGTAGGCGTCGACGGTCTCGACGTCCGACAGGTCGCGCAGGTAGACGATGAAGTACCTGACGTCGCTCATCGTGGCGCCGCCGTCGGCCAGCAGTGCGCCGATGTTCTCGAGCAGGCGCTCGGTCTGCCGCGTGACGTTGCCCACGTTGATGACCTCGCCGCGGTGGTTGATGCTGGCTGTTCCCGATATGAGGTACTCATACTTCGTGGGCAGGGCCACGCGCACGCCGCGCTCAAAGGCCACGCCGTACTCGTGGGTGGGGTTCAGGTGGTCGGGGGCCTTGAGGTAGAGGATGTCCTCGGGCCGGATGCCCGGTGCCGTCAGGAAGTCGATGGCCACGCAGACGTTCTTGCCCATGGCGCGGCCGCCGATGCCCGTCGAGGCGATGAAGTGGGTGTCGACGGTCAGGCCGTGCTGGCGGAAGATGTCGTTGCGGGCCTTGACGACGCCGTCGTAGTTGGTGTCGATGTCGCGCACGTAGAGCCACGTGCGTATGCAGTGGTCCTTCAGCGTCAGGCCCTCGGCCTTGAGCAGTGCGATGTACTTCTCGAAGAGCATGACGGTCTGCACGTACGAGCCGAAGTTCATCACCTCCTCGTCGGTCAGTCGCAGGCTGTGCAGGATGAAGCCGTCGTCCTCGTCGCTGGTCTTCACGAGCAGGCCGATCTTGGCGCCGCCGGTGGGCGACTGCTGTATGACGGTGCAGGCGGCGCGGCCTATCAGCTCGGTCATCAGCGGCGAGCAGCGCAGCTCGGCCTCCTGGTTTGAGATGTCGCTGAGCAGCACCTTGGTGTAGCAGAGCCTGCGGTTCTCGGCCTGTTCGGCCCCGAGGTATTCCTTCAGGCTGTCGTAAAGGCTGGTCAGGCGCTCGGCGAAGAGCCCCTTCCCGTTATCAGTTATTATCTTGTATCGATCCATAATTCTCAATTCTCAATCCTCAATTCTCAATTCCTCCTCAGCTTGCCGACGTATTTCACGGGCTCGCCGTCGCTGGCCTTCAGCACGCGGGCAAACTCCTGCGGCGACACCTCGACGGGGCCGCGCATGAACTCGGGTATGTTGTAGCTCTTCATGAACTGGCGGTGATAGTCGGGGTCGGCCTGCGGCAGCTCGAAGGGCTTCGTGCCCTTGCCCGAGGCGTCGATGTGGGCAATGAACGGGCGCGTGTAGCTGCCGTCGACCCGCCGCGACGAGAAGATGACCCACCGGCCGTTAGACGACCAGGAGTGGTAGCTCTCGGTGTCGGCGGAGTTCAGCTCGTCCATCGGTCTGACGGTGCCCTGCTCGAGGTCCATCAGGTAGAGGTCGGCCTCGTGGTGCCAGATGTGGAACACGCCGTAGTTGCCCAGCGTGAACATCAGGAAGCGGCCGTCGGGCGAGATGCGGGGCAGCGTCGCGCTCTTGTCCAGGCTGTCGGCTCCGTAGACCAGCTCGCGCGGCCCGAACTCGTAGGTCTCGGGGTTGAACGACTTGCGGTAGAGGTTGTACTTGATTTCCTTTGAGCGCATGATGACCTCTGCCTCGTGGCCGATGGTGTCGCGGAACTCGAAGTGGGCGCTGCAGTAGTAGATGGTGCGCCCGTCGGGAGTCCAGTGGGGGAACACCTCGAACTCCGTCGTGTCGCGCTCGATGTTGGTGGCCTCGTTGCGCTCCACGTCGTAGGCTATGAGGTCGCTGGCCGAGTCGAACACCTCAATCTTGTTCGGGTTGCGCGTGTGGAAGCTCTGCCCCGTGTGGTTGGTCGAGTAGACGATGAGGGGCAGCCAGGGGTGCCAGGCCGGGTAGACGCCGGCCGAGATGATGGAGTCGTTCTTCATGTTGATCTTGCGCAGTCGACCGTCGTAGCTGATGACGGTGCCGCCGTGGAACTGACGGGCGTGGAACTGCATGCGCCGCGGGTTCCACTGCTGGTAGTTGTGGCAGTTGACGCACTGGCCGTTCTTCTCGGTGCCGCAGAGCATGTTGTCAACCATCACGCGCTCGTCGTAGTTCTCCAGGCAGCGCTGGTTCAGCGTCAGGTCCTCGTAGGTGACGTACGACGGCGATATCAGGCGGTAGCTGATGTAGGGGTCGATGCTATCCTTCGAGACGTAGATCTTGAACGGCTTGTAGCGACTCCACGCGTCGCCGCTGCGGGTGTAGACCTCGACGTCGATGGCGCCCCCGGCGGCCGTCGCCGTCAGTTCGCGCCAGTCGTCGCTCGCGGGCCTGACGTCGTCGCCGCCGCACACGATCTGGCGGTCGCCCGCTTTCAGTGTGGCTACGATCTCGTCGCAGCCGCCGTCCCACTCGAACGTCAGCGGGGCGATGTTCACCGGCACGGTGACGTCGCGGTAGTCAGGATAGATGGCCGGGGCCTCGGCCTTGTCGGTGAACGTGCCGGGCACGCTCGCCTGGTGGCAGGCCGTCAGCAGGAGGCCCGCCAGCGTGGCGATGTATATGGTCAGACTGTTCTTCATCGTTTAGTACAATTTCTGGTTGCGTATAAGGAAGTATTCGTAGTAGAACGTGTTGCCGAAGCGCGGGTAGAACACCTCGCGCATCTGGGCCTCGCTCATGCCCTGGCACTGCTGGGCCAGGGCCATGAAGTCCTGGTAGTTCTGCACCACCTCCTTGTCGAACGGCATGCGGCTGATGTCCACCTGGTGCTCCAGCTGGCCGTAGAGGTAGGCGGCCTCCTGGTAGTGGGTGGGCATGCGCTGGCCGACGTGGCTCTGGGCGTACTGGAAGAAGCGCGGCCAGAACATCTGGATGTCCTTCATCCAGAGGGCCGACAGCAGCGACTGCTCCTGGTAGAGCTTGTCGTCGCTCGAGGTGTTGACAAACAGCGTCATGAGAAACTTCTCGACCAGCGTGTTGTCGCTGCCCAGCAGGTCAGCGCCGTTCATCAGGTGGGCTATCTGCTCGAACTCCTTGTCGGCCAGCAGCTGGTCGCGGTGGCCGAGGAATCGCTCGTAGTGCTCGGCCCACTCGCCGTGGTAGCGTGTGTGGCGGAGCAGGCCGAAGTACTTGCGGGCCTCGCTCTCCTCGCCGTTGAGCAGCGAGCAGAGGGCCAGGTACTTCAGGTACTCGGTGCGCCAGCCGTACTCCACGCCGTCCTCCAGGCACCAGCGGTGGCAGTAGTTCAGCACCCCGTAGTTGTAGTAGATGGAACGGCCTACCACCTGGGTCATGCTCAGCGGGATGGGCGTGGCACTGGCCTTGGCGCCCGTCTTGTAGTGGTACATCCTGTCGCCCTGCTGGCCTAAGCGGAAGAGGGCCAGGTTCTTCATCATGACGATGGCGCGCGTCGGCTCGTCCTCGTTGTAGGCGGCCTCGGCGAGCATGCCCTCCCAGTCGCGCTGCTCCATCAGCTTCACCATGCGCAGCTCCTTGTGGAAGTTATAGTCGCTGTACCAGAAGTGGCTGACGCCCCACACCACGGCGGCCAGCACCGCCACCTGGCAGGCCCCCCAGACGAGCGGCCGCCTTATGGCCTGCTCGCGGTCGTGCTTGTAGAGGGCGGCCATGGCTGCGAGCGACGCTGCTATAATATAATAAGGTATATAGTAGGCGTGGTACTCCTTGTCGATGACAAACAGGGGCAGCCCCGTCCACCAGATGTTCTGCAGCCCCGTCTCGTGGAACACGAAGTTGTAGTAGTAGAGGGGGAAGAAGACGATGCTGACGAGGCCCACGACGGTGGCCGTTGCGCGGCTCGCCAGCGTCATGTCGGTCAGCCGCCACGAGAGTATGACCATCAGCAGCGTCGCCAACAGTCCGTAGAAACCGATGAGCGGATAGAGCACGGCGGTGCTGAGCACCATGTAGAGCGGGCGCATGTAGAGCTTGGCGGGCAGCAGCCGGTAGAGCCACACGCTGGCCACGGCTATGGTGGTGCCGATGGTGGCGGCAAAGAAGTGGCCGCGCAGCTTCAGGTAGTAGATCCAGTAGCCCAGGTCGACGTCGCTGACCAGCAGGGCCGCCACGGGGACGAGCAGCACGACGGCCCACTTCAGCGGCACGCGGAACGTGCGCCACAGCACGGCCATGAGCAGCGCCCACCACAGGCAGAGCAGCGTAACGCCCAGCCAGGGATGGTAGAAGAACTCGGTGAACCACGTGCCGAGCCACGTCAGCAGCCAGCCCGAGGTCACCATCTGCTGTTTGAGGAACAAAGGTGTGTGAAGGTGCAGGTTCAGCTCCTGCACCTTCCAGAGATATTCGCTTTCGTATGCCAGCAGGCAGTAGGCCGCGACGGCCAGTGCTGCTATCAGCAGGGCGGGGCCTGCCCATTTCAGTCTCTCTTTCATGGTCGATGCTTTTGTGGGTGCAAATTTACAAAAAAAGGTTGAACCCGAAAAGCAAATCACAAGAAATTCTGACTGTAAGCAGACAATTAACGTCTTTAGCTACGCGCGTCAGCCCAGTAATTCGGGCTTCAGCTTAGGCATGGCACCGTTCTGTGTGCAGACGTAGGCGGAGACCTGAACGGCGGTGCGATGGGCCTCGGGCACGGACTTGCCGTTGAGGATGCTGCCCACGAACGAGCCGGTGAAGGAGTCGCCAGCGCCTACCGTGTCGGCCACTTTCACCTTAGGCGTTTCCTGGAAGGAGACGTGACCGGGGGTGAAGACATAGCTGCCGTTGGTGCCGCAGGTGAGCACAAGCATGTCGAGGTTGTACTTGCCCAGGATGAGCCAGCACTTGTTCTCGATGTCGAGGCCGGGATAGCCGAACATGCGGCCAATGAGCACCAGTTCCTCATCGTTAATCTTCAGGATGTTGCAACGCTGGAACGACTCACGCAGAATCTCTTGCGTATAGAATTGTTGGCGTAGGTTGATGTCGAAGATCTTCAGGCAGTCAGCGGGTGTGGCGTCAAGGAACTTCTGGATGGTCTCACGGCTCACCACATTGCGCTGGGCTAATGAGCCGAAGCAGACGGCGCGGCAGTTACGGGCAATCTCGGCGATGTCGTCGTCGAAGGGGATGTTGTCCCAAGCCACGTTTTCCTTGATGTCGTACGTGGGGATACCCTGCTCGTCGAGCTGCACCTGCACGGTACCTGTCGGATAGGGAACGCGGGGCAGCAGGTCGTTCAAGCCGTGCTCACGCAAGGCCTCGATGGTCTCGTCGGCCAGTTTATCCTCACCCAGTGCGCTGACGGCGATGGTATTGTCCATGCCGAGGAACTGTCCGGCATGATAGGCGAAGTTGGCGGGTGCGCCACCCAGTTTCTTGCCTTCGGGAAGTACATCCCACAGGACTTCTCCGAGTCCTACTACATAGCGGGGACCCTCCCCCTGCCCCTCCCTGTTAGGGCGGGGAGTAGTTACATTTTGCTGTTCCATAGTTTCAGTATTAATATTATAGTTATTCATTGTTCTTTTGAATTGAGGAATGGTGATTACTCCCCTCCCTCACAGGGAGGGGTTGGGGGAGAGTCTTCTTATATAGGTGAACAGGTAAACCACGCCGACGGCCATGACCAGCACGGCACCGGCCTGACCCATGGCGTCGCTCATGAAGCCCATGAGCAGGGGGAAGATGGTGCCGCCAAAGAGGCCCATGATCATCAGTCCGCTGACCTCGTTCTGCTTCTGCGGCAGGGCTTCGAGGGCAGTGGCGAAGCACATGGAGAAGACGTTGCTGTTGCCGTAGCCCACGAGGGCGATGGCCGTGTAGAGCATCCACTTCTCAGTGCCGATGAACAGACCGCACATCGACAGGGCCATCATTACTACCGAGATGACGAAGAACGTGCGGGTGGGCAGTACGCGCAGGAAGAAGGAGCCCGTCAGACAGCCGATGGTACGGAAAATGAAGTAGAGCGAGGTGGCGAAGGCGGCCTCGTTGAGGGTCATGCCGAGGCGCTCCATCAGGATTTTCGGTGCCGTGGTGTTGGTGCCCACGTCGATGCCCACATGACACATGATGCCGAGGAACGACAGCAGCACGATGGGCGTGCCGAGCAACTTGAAGCACTCCACGAAGGTGGAGGGGCGGCCCTCGACGGGCGGCTCGTCAATGGGCGTGATGAAGAGCAGGGCGGTGGAGAGTGCGCCCACCACCAGGAAGATGGCGAAGAGCACGCGCCAGTCGTAGCCGAACTCTGGGATGGTCTTCGTGGCGCCCCACATGGCCAGATAGGGTGCCGAGAACGAGGCGATGGCCTTGATGAACTGGCCGAAGGTGAGCGTCGAGGCGAGGTTTCCGCCGCCCATGACGGTCGACACCAGCGGGTTGAGCGACGTCTGCATCAGGGCGTTGCCGATACCCAGCAGCGAGAATGCTGCGAGCATGACGGGGAACGTCTCGCCAAACAGGGGCAGCAGCAGCGACACGACGGTGACGACGAGCGAGAGCAGCACCGTCTTCTTGCGCCCGATCTTGTTCATCAGCATGCCCGTTGGTACGCTGAAGATGAGGAACCAGAAGAACACGAGCGAGGGGAATACGTTGGCCACGGAGTCGCTCAGCGCGAGGTCTTCTTTCACATAGTTGGAGGCAATGCCCACCAGGTCGACGAAGCCCATGCAGAAGAAGCAGAGCATCACCGGGATAATCGCTATTTTATTTGTCTTTGCCATAATTCTCAATTCTCAATTATCAATTCTCAATTCTCAATTATCAATTCCATAAATCGTGGCCTTGCCGCCTTTCACCTTTATATTATTATAGGGCTCCGAGGGGAACACGAGATTGGTCATGGCCATCTTGCCGTCGGCATCGAAAGCCTCGATGCTGCAGCGGTCGATAAAGATACGCAGTTGCCGGATCTGTCCGTATGTAGGAGCTTTGGTGACACAGGGGAAGTCCTGGCTGAAGCTCACGTCGCCGCTCTTCGTGCGGTCCATCGAGAAAGTCTGCTTCTGGCCGTCGTAGGTCATTGTGACCTGCTCGCCCTTCGCGTTCGACAGCACAATCTCTGCCTGCTTCTTGACGTCGATGACTATCTCGCAGGCCTCGAGTAATTTACGATTTACCGATTTACCATTTACGATTTTTTGTCCGCGTGCAGCCAGCATCTCTTTTGAGGGCACGACGCTGACATAAGTCTCGCCCTTGTACTCAAACAATCCGAGGTCGCGGGCTATTGAGTTGGCACTACGGAACTGCTTTGTGGGCACCTGGTTGGCATACTGCCAGTTCGACATCCATGCCAGCACCGTGTGGCGGCCTTCGGGAGCATTGTAGAACGAGACGGTAGCGTAATGGTCCTTGCCGTAGTCCATCCATTTTGTTACCTCGGGCTTCGACTCGCAGGTAAAGCGATGGCCATCGAACTGGCCTATGAAGTACTGCGTGGCCGAGCCTCCGAAGGGGCCTCCGGGGTTGATGTTGCACAGCAGCACCCACTTCTGCTGCCCCGTGCCCCTCACGGTCAGGGGCATCAGGTCGGGGCACTCCCACACGCCGTCGTGGTTGCCATACTCCTTGCCGAAGGAAGACTCGTAGGTCCAGTCCTTGAGGTTGGCTGACGAGTAGAACTGCATCTCCTGCCCCACTGCCAGAATCATAATCCACCGCCCCGTAGGCTCATGCCAGAACACGTTAGGGTCGCGGAAATCCTTGGCTTCAGACGTCACAACGGGGTTGCCCTCATATTTCCTGAAGGTCTTCCCACCGTCGGCAGAGAAGGCCAGGCACTGAGCCTGCACGTCGCCTCCGAACGGTGTGGGACGGCTGGCGGTGTAGAACGCCGTCACGCCCTGGTCGGTGACCACGCACGAACCGCTAAACATTGTGCCCCACACGTCGGGAGCCAGTGCCACGCCCTCGTCCTTCCAGTGGATGAGGTCGGTCGAGGTGGAGTGTCCCCAGTGCATGTTGCCCCACATGGAGCCGTAGGGATTATACTGGTAGTACAAGTTCCACACGCCATCCTTATAGAACATTCCGTTCGGGTCGTTCATCCAGCCGCGCTTCGGGGCGTGGTGGTACAGCGGGCGATACTTCTCAGCAACGAGCGCATAGTCGGCATCGCTGTTCTGCGCCAGCTTCGAGAAGCAGAGGCTTCCCGTGGGCACATTCTGCACACACACACGCAGCACTCCACGGCCCTGGTAGGGCGCCAGGTCCAGCGCCACGTAGTAGTCCACGCCCTCGCGCGCCATGCGCACGTTCTGTTCCATCTGCAGCACACCGCCCAGGATGACCTGTACCTTTCCCTCAGGTGACTTCTCCTCTATGGGCAGCCACAGGTATCGGCCTTCGGCCTTGGGTGTGACGATGCTCTGCTCGCAGGCCTGCGGCGTTACCGTCTGCGCACCGGCTGCCGTCAGGGCAGCCGATGCCAGCAGTGTGAATATAGCTCTTCTGTTCATGATTCTTCACTTTTCACTCTTCACTCACCTTCACGTCGCTGACGGTGACGGAGCCGCCGTAGCTGTTGATGCTCCAGCAGTTCTTGTAGATGCCGTAGATGCGCTGCGTGTAGCCATAGATACCGTTGATGTACATCGTCACCACTGAGTTGTCAGTGTAGATACTCACGTTGTAAGTGTTGTCGGCCGGACGGGGGAAGATGTACCCGTCGATGCCCTCCACAAAGCCAGCGCCCTCGCTGCCTTCCTGTTCGAAGTTCACCTTGCGGCGACCGTTCTCCCACTCGGGGTTCACCACCAGGGTGTAGTACTTCGTGGCATCGGTGCCGCGGCAGAACGACACGCCGAAGCGGTCGCCGTCGCCGCTGGTCTTCACCGTGAATGTGATATGGTTGTGATTGCCCAGACGGTTGAAGAGCATATATGCACCCTCGCCTGAGAGGCGGCCGTCGGCATAGCCCTTGCTGTCCATCACTTTCACCTCCTGCTGCCTGGCGTACTTGGCAGCCATGGCGGGCACCTCGCCCACGGTGAGCGTGCCGTCGTCGTGCTGTACCAGGCGGTGGCACACCAGTGCCCCCGACCAGTTGGGCTCGCCGCCGGCCCCCACGGCCATGTTCTTGTCGTGGTAGGTAGAGCCGGTGCGGTAGGGGCACCATCCCCAGATGTAGCGCGTGGTGCCGTCGGAGGCCGTCTTGCCGGCGTAGAAGGCGCGGCTGTCGAGCACGCCCTCCTTGTCGTCCTTGGGCCAGTTGGCACCCGGGTCGTCAAAGCAGCGGCGCAGACCCTCGAATGAGTCGGCCATCATGTACTTCACCTTGCGGCTCCAGGAGGCGCGGTAGGCCTCGCTGTAGATCAAGTACCACTTGTCGCCCATCTTGAACACGTCGGGGCACTCCAGCATGCGGTCCCACACCATGTTGAAACCGCCCTCGCAAGTCCAGTCCTTCAGGTCGCTGCTCTTGAAGTAGGCAAAGCGGTTCTTGCTGACGATGACCATGTAGTAGGAGCCGCCGTCCTCGAACACCTGCGGGTCGCGGAAGTCGGTGTCGGAGAAGCCGTAGTCGGGGCCGTTGAGGCGCCACGAGCGGTCCTTGGTCCAGGTCTTGAAGTCGGGCGAGGTGGCGCGCATCACCACCTGCCGGTTCGTGCAGCGGGCATTCTCGCCGGTGTAGTAGATGTAGTAGAGGCCGTCCTTCTCGCTGTAGACGCAGCAGCCCGTGCCCAGTGCAGCATCCTGCTGGTCGACATTCGCCCCGGCGGCTATCAGCTCGCCCAGCGAGCTGTAGTTGCAGCCGTCCTTGGTGCTCACGGCCCAGATGGGGTGGAAGAAGTCACTGTGGTTGTTATTGTAGTCCTGCAGGTAGAGCACCTTGAAGTCGCCGGCCTTCGGGTCGTAGAAGGGCATGGGGTCGCCGATGCGTCCCAGGGCGTGCTTGTAGTAGGTGTTGAAGGCATCGTCAACGTCGTCGTTCACGGCGGTGAACGTCCCGGTGGTGCCGGCCCAGTCCTTCTGTGGGTCGCCCACAAAGTCGTCGTCGCTGCAGGCTGTCGTTGCGGCGATACTGCAACATACAAGTCCCATGCAGAATATATTGATCATCTTTTTCATAGTGGCTTTACTTTGTTAAATAGTTAAATGCGTTCTGGGTAATGATAGCGATGTTCTTGTGGTAGTTCTCCACATAGCCGGCCTCGAGGGTGTAGGAGTACCAGTCGTAGCAGCCGGAGCCGATGCAGACGATGCCGCCACGCCCGTCGTGGGCGGGATACTCCCATGCCACGACCGCGCCGTCGCCGCCCACGCCGAGAATCTTACCGCCCGTGCGTGCCTCCCAGGCGGCGTGGTTGTCGTAGCCGCCCCAGTCGGTGCCGATGTGGTACTGCGAGGTGGAGTTGGTGATGTGGTAGCCGCCGTCGGTGCAGTACACCTCCTGCGGGTTGTCACCGGCCACGAGGCCCTGCCACAGCGGGTGGGCGTTCTGTCCGTCGAAGATGCGGAAGGTCCAGGGTCCGCCACACAGCTCGGCAGCGTCCTCGTTCTGTCCCCAGCAGTTGTTGGGCGTGGTCCACTCGTCGTCGCCCGTCACGCCAATGAACGACGGCAGGTTGGTGGCGTAGCGCGTCAGGAGCATGGCACCGCCGCTCTCGTAGAACGAGCGCAGCTGGTTCTTGGCAGCCAGGGCCTCCACGGCGTTGGCCACGAAGGCGTCATGGCCGTCGACGCCGCCGTCCTTATGGTAGTGCCACCAGAGGATGCGGCAGTCTGAGAGGTCGATCATCTCCGACTGTATGTCGGCGAACGAGGCGTACATCGACTCGGCCACGTTGGCCAGCATCCACGAGCAGGCAGCGGCGGCCTCCGGGTCGAGCTGCGACATGTCGGGCGCGGCACCTACGAAGACGGCTTTGGGCTTGCCGATGGCGATGACGTTGACCACATACTCGCTCTTGGCCGTGTTGTTGGTCACGGTGTAGGTGACGGGCTGCGTGAAGTCGGTGGCCTGGCCGTTGAGCGGACTGACGGTGGCATTGGCTGAAATCTCTATGGCGGGCACGATGCTCGTCACGTCGACCGAGCCGGGCACATAGACGGTGATGGTCTTGCCTGCCTCGTCGATGATGCCGGTATAGACATCGTTGACGATGAAGGAGAGGATGCGGGCCTCGTCGTGGAGCACGCTGATGTTCCAGTCCAGGTAGAGGTCGTTCATGGCGACGTGGATGGTCTGAGCGGCATCCATGTTGAGCACCTGTCCCTGGGCGATGTCGGCCGTGGCACCGTCGGAGATCTTCAGGCTGGTGACTTTCATCTGGGAGCAGGGCGTGCCTTCGGGCAGCCGCACCACGATGCTGCGGGTGGTAAGGTCGATGGTGCCGGCATATCCGTCGAGGGCAATCTCTTCTATCATGCAGTTGCCGCTGAGGTTGAGCGCAGTGTCGTCGTTCTTGTCGCAAGCCGTGAAGCCGAGCATGGCGACCAGCGCACACATTATATATTTATATACGGTCTTCATACTAATTATGAATTATCAATTATGAATTATCAATTAAAAAAATATCTCCTACCAGTTTCCGCAGTTCTGCTTATACTTGCCGTTGGCGGCCGAGAGCTGCTCGTAGGGAATGGGCAGGTACTCGTTCTTGTTGGCAGTGAAGGCGGCTTCCTCGTAGACGTTGCACTTGCTCTTCTCGACGGCATAGTAGTTGTTGAGCACGGTGGCGGCATCGCCCCAGCGCACCAGGTCGAGGAAGCGCTCCGACTCCATGGCCAGCTCCAGGCGGCGCTCCATCTTCACAATCTTCATGGCCTGCTCCTTGGTGTAGCTGCCGCCGTAGTTCTTGCAGTATAGCTTCACGCCGTACTTCGAGGGGTATGTGCCGATCATCTGCGTGGACGCGGCGGCACGGCTGCGCAGCTGGTTCACCAGGCTGATGGCCTCGGCGGTCTTGCCCTGCTGTGCCAGGGCCTCAGCGCGCATGAGCAGCACGTCGGCATAGCGGAAGACGATGCGGTTCATCGACGTAGCCCAGAAGGAGCTCTTGATGAGGTAGTCGCCTGCGAGGTCGGGGTCAACGTTCTGCTTCAGCGTGACGTAGTAGCCGTAGAGTCCGCCCGAGCGGCTCCAGCTTGAGGAGCGGTCCATCATGTACTTCGAGTTGAACATGTAGGGCAGTCCGGGCATGCCCACGGTGAGGAAGAGTCGTGGGTCGGCGTTGTCGGCCGTCATGTCGTAGTCCTTGCTGTTGTAGCTGTCGAGCAGTGGCAGTCCGTCGTCGCCGGTGCGGAAGGCGTTGACCAGGTTCTGCGAGGGCTTGTAGAAGTCGCAGCCGCCGTCGGTGACGTTCACGATATTGGGGCAGATGAGTCCGTTGCCCAGGTTCAGGCTGCCGTACTTCGTGCCGTCGTCCTTCGAGTACTGTATGGCCCAGAGGCTCTCGCAGCCGTTCTCGAACTCGCGCTCCGGGCGGAAGTTGTTGTGTATGTCGCTCTCCAGGGCGTAGCCGCCGTAGTAGCGCGGGTCGGTGTAGTCTACCACCTTCTGCAGGTCGGCCTCGTTGATGGAGGTCACCTCGTTGGTCGCCTCATCGTCCTGCCGGTAAGCCTTATAGAGATAGACCTTTGCCAGGAAGGCGGCGCAGGCAGCCTTCGTGGGACGGCCCTTGTCGGCCTGCTTCTCGGGCAGCACGCTGAGTGCCCACTCCAGGTCTTCGGCAATCTTTGCCCAGCCCTCGTCGTTGGTGAACTCGGTGTTGGTGATGTTGCCGTAGTCGTCGTAGCTCAGGTCGCTGCTGAGCACGAACGGAATCTTCTTGAACAGGCGCTTCAGCTGGAAGTGGGCGTAGGCGCGCAGGAAGCGCAGCTCGCCCAGACGCTCCTGCTTCAGGGTGAAGCTGTCGTCGCAGTTCTCAACGGCGTGGATGGCGGCGTTGACGCGCGAGATGGCGTTGTACAGGCGCACCCAGATGTCGTTCAGGTTCCAGCTCTTGCTCATGATGCCCTGCGACACCTCCAGCTGGTGGAACACGTCGCCGTCGTTGGTGGTGGAGCCGCCCTTGTAGGCATCGTCGGAGCGCACGTCGTAGTTCCACAGCGAGAACGAGGCGTTGATGTCCTCGGCCGAGATGAAGATGGCGTAGGCCGACGTCACCTGCTTGTCGACGTAGGCGGGGGTGTTCACCTGCTCGTCGCTGAGCGTGCCCTGCGGCACCTGCTCGTCGAGGAAGTCTGAGCATGACATCAAACTGCAGATGGCGCAGATGGCACAGATTGACTTATATGTTGTTTTCATAGAGTTTATGCGTTTATGAGTTTATGAGTTTTTAGAACGAGACATTCAGTCCGAAAGTGAGATTGAGAGGGATGGGATAGCCGAAGGTGGGCACCTCGGGGTCGACGCCCGTGAACTTGTTGCTCTTGATGGTCAGCAGGTTCTGGGCCGAGACGTAGAGGCGCAGACGCTGCATGTAGAGCTTCTTGATGATGCCCTCGGGCAGGTTGTAGCCGAGCTGTATGGTACGCAGCTTGAGGAACGAGCCGTTCTCGACGTAGTAGGACGACACGCGGGTCTCGTTGTTGGTGTCCATCGTGGTCAGCGCGGGAATGGTGGAGCCGCTGTTGGCGGGCGTCCACGCGTCGAGCACGCGTGTACCCTTGTTCAGGTTCGGCACGTTGACGCCGGCCCAGAGGTCGGTCTGGCGCTTGTAGTCGATGGTGATCACGTCGACGCCCTGCACACCCTGCCAGAACATGGTGAAGTCGAAGTTCTTGTACTGCAGGTAGACGTTCAGACCGTAGGTGAAGTCGGGCGTGGGGTCGTAGATCCAGTCCTGGTCGGCCTCGGTGATGACGTTGTCGCCATTGAGGTCGCGGAAGCGCATACGGCCTACGCCGGCACCCTCCTGCACGGCGTGGTTGTCAACCTCTTCCTGGTTCTGGAAGATGCCGTCGAAGATGTAGCCCACCTGTGCACCCATGGGATGCCCGACGACGCTCTTCACGCCGTTGCCGCCGAAGGTGCCGCGTGCGGCGATGGTCTCGGGCAGCATCGTGATCTCGTTGCGGTTGGTGCCGATGTTGGCGGCCAGGTCGTACTGGAAGTCGCCCTTCTGTCCGCGGTAGCCCAGTGTGAACTCGATACCCTTGTTCACCACCTCGCCGGCGTTGATCCACATGGCACTGCCTTCGCCCATGACGCCAACGCCGGGCATGTTGACAAGGATGTCGGTGGTCTTCTTGTGGTACCAGTCGAAGGTGCCGTAGAGGCTGTTGTCCAGAAGTCCGAAGTCGAGACCGAGGTTGGTCTGCGTCGTCGTCTCCCACTTGATGTCGTCGTTGCCTATCTGGTCGCGCTTGAATCCGCTGTCGAGGATGTGGCCGCCGTTCGTTCCCTGGATGTCGTAGCCAGTGTTGTAGGAGTCGCCGCCGAAGTTCAGGCTGCCGGTGGTGGTGTAGAGGGTGTAGCGCGCGGTGTTGTTGATTTCCTGGTTACCAGTCTGTCCCCACGAGGCGCGCAGTTTCAGATTGTCGAGCCATGTCCTGGTGCCCTGCATGAAGTTCTCCTCGCTGAGGCGCCAGCCGAGCGAGACGGAAGGGAACGTACCGTACTTGTTGTTCTTACCGAAGCGGCTGCTGCCGTCGCGGCGCACTGTCAGCGAGGCCAGGTAGCGGTCGGCGTAGGTGTAGTTCACCTTGCCGAAGAACGACACGAGCGAGAAGCCCGTACCCGAGCCGTAGGCCTTGTCGGTGCCCTCGGCGCCGGCGCTGGGCCACATGTAGTCGGGGGTCAGCACGTCGTAGTTCTGACGGTACCCCGAGAACCAGACGTCGTCCTGGCGGTTGAGCTCCATGCCCAGGAGAGCGTCGGCGCGGTGGCGGCCCACCTCTATATTATAGGATGCCACGGCGTTCCACATCCACTTCATCCAGTGCTCCTGCTTGGCCTCCACGCCGTTCTCCGTGCGTGCCACGTTGCCGTTGGTCAGCGGGTAGGTGAAGAAGCGCTGCTGCTTCTGCGAGTAGTCGATACCGAAGGTGGTGCGCAGGTTGAAGCCCTTGAAGAGTGCCAGGTTCACGTGGACGTCGCCGAAGGAGCGCCAGTAGACGTAGCGGTTGTCGGCGTTGCGTGAGAGCGTGGAGCGCGGGTTCTCGCGGTCGGCGTAGCCGCCGGTGAGGTTGGCAAACTCGCCTGCCGTGTTATAGATGGGGTAGTTGGGGTTGAACTGCAGGGCGTTTTCCAGGAATCCGCCGGGCGCTCCCACCTCGTCGGTGCGGTTCAGTGTGAAGTTCTCGCCGATGGAGAGCACGTCGCCGATGAGCTTGTACTCGGTGTTCATGCGCGCCGAGAAGCGCTCGAAGTCGCTGCTCTTGATGACGCCCAGGTTCTTGTAGTAGCCCAGCGAGAAGAAGGCCGAGCCGCGCTCGCTGCCATTGCTCACGCTGACGTTGTAGTTCTGCACCAGGCCCGTGCGCGTCGACTCGTCGAACCAGTCGGTATTGGCGGCCTCGACGGTGTTCTGGCTGTCTAAGTACTTGCTCATGGTCACCTTGTTCAGCTGAGGCTGACCCTGCTGGTCGTACCCCCAGTCGAAGTGGTAGCCCAGATTGTTGTTGTTGGGGTCCAGATGGTCGTTGACGCGGGCCTGCCAGAAGGCCTGTCCCCACTGCTCGGCGTTGAGCACCTTCATGCGGTGGGCATACATCGAGGCGGCAATGCTGCCGTCGAAGTCGACGCGTACCTTGCCGTCCTTGCCCTTCTTCGTGGTGATGATGATGACACCGTTGGCAGCACGCGAACCGTAGATGGAGGCCGAGGCGGCATCCTTCAGCACCTGGATGGACTCGATGTCGCCGGCGTTGAGTTCGTGCATGCCCGCCTTGGTGGGCACGCCGTCGATGATGTAGAGCGGGTCGTTGTCGTTCAGCGTGCCGTTACCGCGGATGCGGACCTGGGCGGCACCCGATGGCGAACCGTCGGCCGAGATATTCATGCCCGGCACGCGGCCCTGCAGGGCCTTCATGGGGTTGTTCTCGTTCTGCTTGGCCAGCTCGTCGACGCTGACCACGCTGACGGCACCCGTCAGGTCGGCCTTGCGCTGCACCTGATAGCCCGTAACCACGACTTCCTGCAGCACCTTGTCGTCGGGCACGAGCTCCACTTTCATGCCCTTGGCGGCGGGCAGCTCCTGGGTCTGGTAGCCGATGTAGGAGAAGGAGAGGGTGGCACCTTCCTTCACCTTCAGCTTGAAATTGCCCTCGAAGTCGGTCACGGTGCCATTGGCCGTGCCTTTCTCTTTGACGGTAGCCCCGATGACGCCCTCGCCGAGGTCGTCGATGACGGTGCCCGTGATTTCTGTCTGGGCGTATGCCACCGTGCCCACGACGAGAGCCAGCAGGCTCAGTAGAAATCGCTTAGTTTCTTTCATTTGATTATTGATTTGGTTAGTACTATTGATAAAAGTGCTGCAAAAGTACTAACTATGTGATAATGTGGATTAAAGAAATCGTTCATTCTTCGGGAAAAATGTTGCAACGCAGCAAAATTGCGATGGAATGAACGATTTTTGGCAGTCGCCAATGGCCTTATGCGCGGCTCACGCCCGGCAGGACGCCGAACTCCTCCTTGTAGCACTTGGAAAAGTAGCTGGGCGACGAGAACCCTACGTCGTAGGCCACCTCGGCCACCGTCTTGTCTGTCGTCAACAGCATTTGGTAGGCTCGGTTCAGGCGGGCCGTGCGTAACAGCTCAACAGGCGACGAGCCGCTGATGCTCTTCACCTTGCGGTAGAGTTGCACACGGCTCAGGTTCATGTCGGCAGCCAGGTCCTCGACCGAGAGGTCGCTGTCAGACAGGCGCGACTCCACCACCTCGCGGAAACGGCTGATGAAGCGCGTCGAGGCCAGCGACTCGGTCTGGCTGCCGGCCTTCGGCTCTGGGGCTGGCTCTTGTGCGCCAGCGGCCGTCGCCGGCTCAGGCTCCGGAGCTGCCGGTGCCTCCAGGTTCCAGAGGTTGTTCACCACGCGCTCGCGCTGCATGCTGACCTTCCGCAATTGATAGAGGTAGAAGAGCACGAACACCACCACGAGCAGCACGATGATGCCAATGGCTAACCAGTTGACGATGCGCTGGATGCCGAGGTCGCGCAGGTAGCTGTCGGCCTTCTCGTGCAGGAGGTCCAGCTGGGCTGCCTGACGCAACAGCTCCTCGCTCTGCATCAGCAGCACCTTGGCATTATTGTTGGTGACGAGGGCCGACATGAGCAACGTCTCCTTCTCGTAGGGCTTCCCTTCGAGGATGCGCACGGCCAACTCGATGATCTGGTCGCCGTGGGTGGGATAGATGTACGATGCGTCGAGCAGCGAGTCGCGCACCAGCTGGATGCCCCCGTTCTCGCCGGGCAGACCGTCGATGCCGCAGAAAAGCGGGAGGGGCGCTGAGGTGGAATCCTGCATGGCCTTGCGGGCTCCCATAGCCGTACGGTCGTTGGCACCGAACACCAGGTCAACGCGTACATCTTTATTATTATTAAGCCATTGTTTCGTAGTCGCGTAGGCCGTAGGCTCAGTCCAGTCACCCTGCAGCGAGGCTGCCACCTTGATGCCGGGGGCTTCCCTGAGTGCATCTGTGAAGCCGTTGTGGCGCTCGATGGCGGGCGACGAGCCTTCCAGGCCCTTTATCTCCAAGATGGTCCCTTGTCCGTGAAGCCTTGAAACAACGTATTCTCCCATGACGCGCCCCATCTCGTAGTTGTCGGCACTGATGAAGGCGGTGTACTTCTGCGAGCTGGTCTTGCGCTCAAAGACGATGACGGGTATGCCGCTGTCGAAGGCACGGTCAATGGCGGGCGAGATGGTCTGCACCTGGTTGGGAGCCACGATGAGCAGGTCGATGCCTTCGTCTATAAGGCTGTCAATCTGCTGCACCTGTCGCTCGTCGCTGTCGTAGGCTGCCGCAAAAAACAAGTCGACGTTGTCGTGGAAGTAGGCGCCCATGCGCAGCTCGGCGTTCTGCTTTTCACGCCAGATGTCCTCAGAGCACTGCGATACACCTATTTTGAAATGCTTGCTGCCCTGCGAGCAGGATGTCAGCACCAACGAGAGGAGTATAGTGTAGATAATAGTTCTCGGCATAATGTTGATGTTGTGTAGCTTCAAGAATGCAAAGGTAATGCTTTTTTCCCCACATTTAAAGAAATAAATGATAAAAAATCTTATTTTGTTCGATAAATCATTTTTTTGTGTTACCTTTGCACAAACATAGTAAATATCACAATAACAAAGAACAAACGAACAAACTATGGATTTATTAAGTCAAATCGTGGCGCGTGCTAAGTCAGACAAGCAGCGCATCGTGCTCCCCGAAGCTGAGGAGGAGCGCACACTCTGTGCAGCCGACCGGGCGTTGGCTGACGACATCGCAGACATCATCCTGATCGGTAACCCTGAGAAGGTGGCTGCCCTGGCCAAGGAGAAGGGCCTCACGAACATCGGGAAGGCTACGCTCATCGACCCCGAGAACTACGAGCGCAGCGAGGAACTGGCCGAGAAGCTGGCCGAGCTGCGCAAGTCGAAGGGCATGACCATCGAGCAGGCCCGCCAGCTGGTGAAGAACCCGCTCTACCTGGGCTGCATGATTATCAAGACCGAAGGTGCCGACGGCCAGATCAGCGGTGCACTCTCGACGACGGGCGACACGCTCCGTCCCGCCCTGCAGATCATCAAGTGCCAGCCCGGCATCACCTGCGTCAGCGGCGGACTGCTGCTCATCTCGAAGCAGAAGCAGTACGGCGAGGACGGCGTGCTCGTCGTGGCCGACGTGGCCGTGACGCCCATGCCCGATGCCAACCAGCTGGCACAGTTTGCCGTCTGCACGGCACAGACGGCCCGCTCGGTGGCCGGTTTCCAGGAGCCCCGCGTGGCCATGCTGAGCTTCTCGACGAAGGGTTCGGCCAAGCACGAGGTGTGCGACAAGGTCATCGAGGCTACCCGTCTGGCCAAGGAGATGGCTCCCGACCTGAAGATCGACGGCGAGCTGCAGGCCGACGCCGCCCTGGTGCCCTCGGTGGGTGCCAAGAAGGCTCCCGGCAGCGACATTGCCGGACGTGCCAACGTCCTGGTGTTCCCCAACCTCGAGGTGGGCAACATTGGCTATAAGATGGTGCAGCGTCTCGGCGACGCCATTGCCATCGGCCCCATCCTGCAGGGTATTGCCCGTCCTGTGAACGACCTCTCGCGCGGTTGCTCCGTCGACGACATCTACTACATGATTGCCATCACCGCCTGCCAGGCCATGGATGCGAAGAAATAGACCCACCCCCGTCCCCTCCCTAAATGGAGGGGAGTAGATAGTAAAGCTTAACATAAAGTGTAACAAACAAAAACATACCCCTATAACTCCCTGTAGGTAATTACTCCTCCCCATTCAGGGGGAGGCTGGGAGGGGGTCTTTATTATGAAGATATTAGTTTTAAACTGCGGTTCGTCCTCTATCAAGTACGCACTGTACAACATGGACGACAAGAGTGTGATGACATCGGGCGGCGCTGAGCGCGTAGGGCTCGACGGCGCCTTCGTCAAGGTGAAGCTCGCCAACGGCGAGAAGCGCCAGATCATGCACGACATCCCCGAGCATACCGAGGGCGTGAAGTTCATCTTCTCACTGCTCACCGACCCTGAGATTGGGGTCATCAAGAGTCTCGACGAGATTGACGCCGTCGGCCACCGCATGGTGCACGGCGGCGAGAAGTTCAACAAGTCGGTCATCCTGACCGACGAGGTGCTGAAGGAGTTCGAGAAGTGCTCAGACCTGGCACCGCTGCACAACCCCGCCAACCTGAAGGGCGTCAACGCCGTGAAGGAGCTCATGCCGGGACTGCCCCAGGTGGGCGTCTTCGACACCGCCTTCCACCAGACCATGCCGCCCAAGGCCTATATGTATGCCATTCCCTACGAGCTGTACGAGAAGTACGGCATCCGCCGCTACGGCTTCCACGGCACCAGCCACCGCTATGTCTCGCAGCGCGCCTGCGAGTTCCTGGGCATTCCCCAGAAGGGCACGAAGATGGTGACCTGCCACGTGGGTAACGGCGGCTCGATTGCTGCCATCGTCGACGGCAAGTGCATCGACACGTCGATGGGTCTGACGCCGCTCGAGGGTCTTGTCATGGGTACCCGCGCCGGCGACATCGACGGCGGCGCCGTGACGTTCATCGAGAAGAAGCTCGGTCTCGACGCCGACGGCATGTCGGCCCTGCTCAACAAGAAGAGCGGCGTGGCCGGCCTGACGGGCGGCTCCTCTGACATGCGCGACGTCGAGAAAGCCGCCAAGGAGGGCAACCCCCGCGCTCAGCTGGCCCAGGACATGTACTTCTACCGCATCAAGAAGTACATCGGCGCCTACGCTGCCGCCATGGGCGGGCTCGACGTCATCGTCTTCACCGCCGGTGTCGGCGAGAACCAGATCGGCATGCGCTCCGAGGTCTGCAAGGACATGGAGTTCCTCGGCGTGAAGTTCGACGAACAGAAGAACCAGGTGCGCGGCGAGGAGGCCATCATCTCGGCCGACGACTCGCGCGTGAAGGTCGTCGTCATCCCCACCGACGAGGAGCTGATGATTGCCACCGACACGATGAACCTGCTCTGAACCACTATGACGATGAGGGCCACCATGCTCCACAGACTACTGACGACCGTTGCCCTGCTGCTGGTCTTTGCCGGCAGCAGGGCCGACGTCGTCGACTCGCTGCTGCGCGCCTTCGAGCGCCACGCCGACCTCGGCGCCGCCAACAGCCTGATGCGCGTTGTCAGCGGCGAGGAGCTGTGCGACCCCGTCGTCTTCCCGGCTGCCACGCCCAAGGACTCGCTGCGCAAGACGGTGTGGTACTGGGCCGGCGAATACTACTATGCCCACCAGCGCTATCAGGACGCCGTGCGCCAGGCCCAGCGGGCGCTGCCCCTGCTGCGCGTCGGTGCCAACCGCGACGAGGAGGCCGACTGCCTGAACCTGCTGGCCATCAGCTATATCCGCCTGAGCAACTACGACGAGGCGGCCACCTACGCCAAGCTCTGCTACCAGATTGACAAGGAGAGCGGCGACCACGACCGCATGAGCTCGAGCCTGAACACGCTGGCCGCCATCTACCTGGCCGCCAACCAGCCCCGCGAGGCCGAGCGCTACATCGTCAAGGCGCTGTCGCTGGTCGACGAGCAGAACAACCCGCAGCGCAAGGCCGTGCTGCTCGGCATGGCCTCCGAGGTCTACCACGGCATGGGCGACGACCAGCGGGCACTGGAGTATGCCGACGCCGCCTACAACCTGGAGGTTAAGTTAGGGCGCGACGACCGCGCCAAGGTGCGCATGGCCCAGAAGGCCTCGGTGCTCCTGGGGCTCCACCGCTACCGCGACGCCCAGCAGCTGCTGCAGCAGGTGATACCCTACTTCCGCGAGCAGGGCAACCAGCAGTCGCTCGGCATCAGCTGCAACAAGATGGGCATGGCCCTGCTCTCGCTGCAGCGCCACGCTGAGGCCCTCGGCTACTACCGCGAGGCACGCCAGATTTTCCGCCAGCTGCACGACACCTACAACGAGCTGCACGCCCAGAAGGGCATCTACGAGGCGCTGTGGACCGTCAGTCCCGACTCCGCCCGCACTGAGCTCGACCGCTTCAACGCGCTGAAGGACTCGCTCTACAACCAGGCCACCGCCGAGAGCCTGGCCCGATTCCGCGCCGAGTTCGACACCGACGAGCTGCGCTCCGAGCGCGAGGCCGAGCGCGAGGCCAAGCAGCGCGCCATTGCCATCGGCATTGCCGCCACCTTATTATTATTACTGCTGGCCGCCGTCATCTGGTACGCCATGCGCCGCCGCAACCGCCGCCAGAACGCGATCAACCAGCAGCTGAGCGCCGACATCAGCGAGCTGCGCCGCGAGTACCGCCAGCTGCAGATACACTATGACAACGCACTCGCCACCAAGACCGCCGAGGGCGACGAGCCCGAGACCCTGAAGCCCGCCGACCGTGACTTCATGGAGCAGGTGGTCAACATTGTCAACGAGCAAATCAACAACGGCCGCGCCGACGCCGCCACGCTGGCCGACCGTCTTAACCTAAGTCCCTTCCAACTGCGCCAGCGGCTGACGGCCATCACCGGCGAGTCGCCGCAGACGTTCATCCAGGTAGTGCGCATGCGCCGCGCACGCCACCTTTTAGACCATAACCCTGAACTCACCGTCAGTCAGATTGCCACCCTCTGCGGCTATAACGACACGGCCAATTTCACCCGTGCCTTCAAGAAGTCGTTCGGGCTGACACCCTCGCAATACCAAGAAAAACAGGCAATTTGACGAAATGACAAGAGAATTTAACCAAATGATAACACGTAATTGACCAAAAAGCTTTATCTTTGCACCGTCAACTGATTTAAGACGCCGATGCCAAAGACGAAGTACCAAGAGGAAGCCATGCAATTTGCCATGAACTATCTGGACAAGTTGCTCCGCATGGAGGGTATGGTGAGGCAGAACATTGAGACCAATCGTGAGAGAATAAATAAATAGGTATAACCATTTTAAAACATTCAGCTTATGAAGAAGATGACAACACTGCGAATACTCATGGCTCTGTGCATGCTGCTGGCTGTGCAGACGAGTGCCAATGCCCAGCTGGGCGGACTCAAGAAGCTGGCCAAGAAGGCGGCTGAGAAGGTCGTGAAGGATCCGCTCGGCGGAACCGACAACACCACCGTGACGACAACCACCACGACGACGACAGTCACCGTTGGCGGCCAGGACAACTCCATGGAGCAGGCCCAGGCCGACTACCGCGCCCAGCACCCCAAACTGATGGAGAAGTACAACGCCGAGAAGGCCGGAGGCATGGACAAGTATCTCGGACTCGACCAGACCGAGAACGGCAAGATCCTGTGGAAGTACGCCAGCCTGACCAGCGACGAGTACACCAAGGGCCAGAACATACGCAACGCCAACGAGGCGGCCTGCCAGCTGACCTACATCTTGCGCTATCTGAAAGGGAACACCGAGGAGTTCTCTGCGCACGCACAGCCCGCATACGTGCTCGACATGCTCAACAACCAGATTCCCGCCAACATCAAGCGCGCCCGCGAGAGTAAGGGCGTCACGATTCCAAAGTCCGACATCGACGCCATCGCCGCTGAGATTCTCCGCGTAAAAGCCCTCTATCTGAGCCAGACCGGCACCAAGGAGAAGACCGCCGCGGAGAAACAGGCCGAGGCTAACGCTGAGTACGTGCAGGACATCGTCGGCCAGAACTACCTGCTGAACGACCTGACCGACAAGAACCGCAACGCCAAGGCCGTGGCCGACTATAAGGCCAAGGTGAACGCCAAGGTGAAGGCCGACCTGGCCCCGACAAAGATTCTGGGCACCTATTCCACCAGCCCCGCCTGGCAGGGACTGCCCCTGTTCAAGTTCCCCGACCTGAAGGAGAAGTACAGCTCGGTGCAGGAGATGCAGTTCAAGACCTTCTACGAGAAGGGCGGCAAGTACTACGTCGTGAAGAGCGCCTTCCGCCAGAGCATCGACAAGGACGACAACGTCCACGGCGCTCAGCCCCAGAAGTTCTACTGGCCCGGCCTGGAGACGCCGGTCGAGATTCCCGCCGACAAGATTCAGGGCAAATTCTGAGAAACTTTTTATTCACTAACTTAATTATTGTATAACATGAGAACAGTTAAACAAAGATGGAAGACCTTAGCCTTTGCAGCCATGATGGTAGCAGGGCTGGGCTACTCCGTTGACGCAGAAGCTGCTGCCAAGTTGCAGAACGCCATGTGCGTGAAAACCAACACTGGCAACTACTTCCCCGTGGTCCGCGTGAGTATGATGGTTGTTCCTGACGGTGGCGACACGTTCGAGATTGTCCTCAAGGACGGTCAGGGCGAAGCCGGCGTCAAGAGCGTTAGTTTTGAGAAGATAAAGGTGGAGATTGACTACGACCTTTACAAAGAACAGAAGGAAGAGCAGCCCAGTGTTGACTACTCCAAACCCTTCTACGTGTTCACCAACACGGGTAAGTTCTGGAAGATGAAGGACGTTCGTCCCGTGCTGACTGTTCAGGAAGGTACTTCTCTGATGACCGTAATTGCAGGCAGCGCTATTGAGCAGAATGTGAGCGAGATCCGCTTCTTCCGTGGCACAGAGGATGAGCTGAGCCAGGTCATGAACTCAACAGGCATCGAGAACCTCGCTACGGCTCCTGCCGCTGAGAATCTTCAGCTGCAGACTCCCATCGGCGAGCAGATGACCGTCTCTGGCTGTGGCGACGCTACCCAGGCTTTCGTTTATGCTCTCGATGGCAAGCAGGTGGCTGCAGCAGCCGTTGCCAACGGCGCTACGACCGTCTATGTCGGCCAGCTGCCCGCAGGTGTCTATGTTCTGCGCGTCGGTAACAAGGCACTGAAATTCACTAAGAAGTAAACCAGTTAAACCAAACAAACAGCAAACATTATGAAAAAGATATTTACAACATTTGCTCTGGCAACTATTGCCATGACCAGTTTCGCACAATCACCTAAGTACCAGCAGTACTTCCGTGTAGAGTTCAATTGTCCGATTGTCGCCGACGGTTCGGGTAAGACAAGTGTCGGTCAGATGGGTGACTCTTATACATACTGCAACCCCGAGCACAACGTTATCGTTAATGGCGAAAAGCACGGATGGATTCTCATTCAGGCTGGTGGCAACCTGAATTGCTACGGCACTGTGGGCAACTTCACCTTCCGCCCCCAGAATAACAATATCACCGAGAGCTCGGCTTTCTTCCTTGAGAATGGACGTTATGGTCAAGATAATGCAAAGTGTGACTGGGCTTATCAGCTCGAGAGCGGCACATGGGGTAACACTATCAACAACATCACGGCTTTCAGTATCCCCGTAGAGAAGGTGCAGCTGGTTGACTCTACCGCCACTCACGACTACAAGTTCCCCGGCGACAACAAGACTTACAAGGTCTCTGAGTTCACCTTCAACCGCCTGCCCCGCAACGTGGCCGAGCTGAAGACCCTGCTTGAGGACGAGAACGGTAACCGTGTTGAGGCTTGCAACAACCCCCTCTTCATCGGTGCTGTCGTTTACCTCGTTCTGCCCCGTCTGCTTGACTGCAGCTATGACTGCCGCGACATGATTAACTATCTCTATGGTGTCCAGTACTCTCAGCTGAAGACTACTGGTATCGGCAATGGCGACTTCCAGAACCTGTGCATTGGTTGGTTCAACAAAGACGGCAACGGCTACTACCAGCACAACAGCCTGTTCCAGCACTTTGCTGGTGCAACACCGGGCAACCTGTACAAGCCCAATGGTAAGGGATATGGCTATGACAATGGCCCGTACAAAGTACGTATCGGTTGGGACCTCGCAAATCCTTTTGTCTGGTCTGGCAACCTGAATGCCAATGTTGCTAAGTTGAATCTGTTCCCCAACCCCGATGCCACAGACAAGGGGGATATGGCCTTTGAGTCTGCTTCGCCTCACACCGTGATGCTCCGTCCCACGAAGAAGAACGGTTGGTTCGTTTGGAGCGAGATCAAGAGCTACTACTCAAAGGGTAAGGACCAGCGCGACGACGACTTCTAAGTCTCTGTAAACAAAACAATCATACCGACACCCTGGGGCGGCCCTCTCCGCTCCGGGGTGTTTCCGTTGTTCCTTGTGCCACTTTTTCCGCCTCAAAGTTTGGCGGTGTCAGTAATTTGTCGTATCTTTGCGGCGTGAAAGTTAAAAAGTACGGACAGTAAGACGATGAGTAGTCAGAATTGTATCAACAGTTTTTCTCCCAACTTGTTTTGGGATGCCGACATTAATACGCTTTCCATGGATGATTCGCCTGCCTATATCATACAGAGAGTGATGGAGCACGGACAAATGAATGACTGGCGGCTTATCAATCGGTATTACGGTCTCGATCGTATAGTTGAGGAGTGCAAGCTCATGCGCTCCCTTGACCCCGTTTGCCTCGCTTTTCTTACCACCATTTCCCACACGGACGAAAAAGACTACAAATGCTATCATATCAGACAATCCTTCCCGACACTCTGGAACTCCTGAGGGTCCTGATGAGACAGCCGTTATTAGCCAACATGCGGCTGGTTGGCGGCACGTCGCTGGCATTACAATACGGACACCGGCGTTCTGTCGATTTGGATTTCTTTGGTGAAACATCTGAGGACATCGATGAGGTGACGTACATGATGCGCCGTTGCGCAAGCCAGGTTGTCAAAGGTAATTGTACTAACCGAATTAAAACTTATTACCTTGATAATGTGAAGGTTGATGTGGTTAACTACGGTTATCCTTGGATTGATGCCCCTGTCAAGGAGGATGGCCTTGTGCTCGCCTCTTCAAGAGACATTGCAGCCATGAAGGTGAATGCTGTCATAGGAAGGGGAACGAAGAAAGACTTTGTAGACATATTCTTCCTCCTTCAGCATTATTCTTTTGAGGAACTCATTCGGTTGTATCTGCAAAAGTACTCTGACGGCTCGGAGTATAGAGCCTTGCTTAGTATGTCTTATTTTGCAGACGCCGATCCTCAGCCCATGCCTTTTATGCTTCAGGCTGTAGAGTGGAACACCGTTAAAAACACTATCAGGCGCGAAGTAGAGATATACAATACGAGGCATATTTGACTACAATGATTGTTTTCCGCCTCAAAGTTTGGCGGTGTCAGTAATTTCGCAAAATAGGGTGCACGGGTGACACAATGCCGATGTACAGAGGGCGTGCACCCTGTTCGGGAGGGTGACACGGGTGACACAAGGGTGACACACTTTTCGTAAATTCTCGAGAGAATTTAAACGCTACCCGCCATCTGACTCCCCGAAAGACGCCGCCTAACTTTCAAATTCTCTCGAGAATTTATCGCCCATCGACACCCTGCCGTCCCGACCGCCCGCCGTGTCACCCTCGTGACACCCTGTGTCACCCTTTTCAGAGGGTGACACGGTCCGGAACAACTTGACTGACTGCTGGTTAGACGCGATGTGACACCCGTGTCACCCTAAAACGCAAAACATTATATGCGCGCGCGTTCGCGTATGCGAGCAATCAGTTCTATCACTTCTCACTTCTCATCTCTCACATCATCCCACAGTTCCTTCAGCACGTCGAGCGAGCGGAGCTCGGGGAAGGCGGGCAGGTGGAGCCGGTAGTAGCCGAGCACGACGTCGAGCAGGCGCTGGCGGTCGTGGCGGTTTAGGCGGAAGAGGTGCATCGTCTGGTAGTCCATGCGCATCATCAGCTGCACCTTGTCGGCCTCGTCGGGCCCGAGCAGGTCGCGGTGGGGTGGGGGCTGCAGGCAGAACTGCGAGGCGCGCAGGTCGAAGAAGGCGCCCGGCGTGTAGCCCTCAAGGTTGGGCGCGAAGCCGAGGAAGCGGGCCAGTCGCATCAGGAAGACGAGGTGGAAGTTTGCCACGTGAGAGCTGGCGCCGTCGAGCCACTCGAGGCTGGCGGCGACGTAGTCGAAGAGCGGCTCGTTCTGCTGCTCGCCCTTCAGCGCGTGGTAGAGGAACTCGGCCAGGAAGAGCGTCATCGAGAGCTTCGCCGGGTGGGTCAGCAGCTGCGGCAGCGGCACGGCGATGGCCGCCCCGCTGAGCCGCTGCAGCTGCCTGCGCTGGCGCAGGTCGGTCTCGATGGTCAGCAGGGTCATCGGCTGGAACAGCTGCTTCTTCAGCCGGCCGCGCTGGGTGCGCGGCAGCTGTGCCACGAACGACAGTCGCCCCTCGGCGCGGGTGTACATGTCGATGATCATGCGCTGCTCGCCGTACTTGAAACTGTGGAGTACAATGGCCTCCGTTTTTGTCATCATACGGTGCAAAGTTAGCTATTTTTAGTGGGAAATACATTTTTTTTTAAGAAAATTTGGCCGTTTGCAGAAAAAGCAGTACCTTTGCACCCGCTTTTACCGTGAATACGTATGCCGTGAATCGAAAATACGTAAATCGTAAATAGCTGCGGTCCCTTCGTCTATCGGTTAGGACGAGAGATTTTCATTCTCTAAAGAGGAGTTCGACTCTCCTAGGGACTACCACTGCTGAATCTGTCATCTGCACAGCCAAGTGCTACCCGCAGGCCGGGGAAAGGTGGCGGAGGGCTCAGTAGAGTCAGCCCGGGCTGTCGGAAGCGACGCAAGACCCACAGGCTTCAGCAAATAACTCAAACAATTAACAACAAAACAAACAAATGGCAAACCACAAATCATCGCTGAAGAGAATCCGTCAGGAGAAGACGCGTGCAATTCACAACAAGTATTATGCAAAGACCATGCGCAACGCCGTGCGTAAGCTGCGTGCCATGACCAACAAGGACGAGGCTGTCGCCCTGTACCCCAAGGTGCAGAAGATGCTCGACAAGCTGGCCAAGACCAACATCATCCACAAGAACAAGGCCGCCAACCTGAAGTCGAGCCTCTGCCAGCACATCAACAAGCTGGGATAAGCTCCGATTATATTGAACACATGCCTGGGGGCTGCTACCGCGGTAGCAGCCCCCTGTTCGTAAACGTTTTCAAGTAAAAAAGCAGGGAAATGCTTGCACCATTGAATTATTATTCGTATCTTTGCCCGCAATCAGAGAATCTGAAACATTATAATTACTAATTTAAACTAATAAACAAATGAAAAAACTCTTTACTTTATTGATGCTCATGGTCTGTGCCATAGGGACGGCGTGGGCAGACACGTATGAATGGTCTCGTGATGGCCAAAAGAAAAGTCTGACTGTTGCTGCAAAAAAAGGCACATCTGATGCCAGCACCTATTCGAAATACTCGATTTCCTATGATGGTGCCACTTACACTACTGCCGTAAAGATGGAGAGTGCTACTACTATTACGTTTGAAACAAATGCAAACGCCAACATTACTATAGGTATTGCCTTGAAAGACAAGAATTCTTATGAAGTAGAGAAGGCAACAGTGAAACTTAATGGCAAAGAGTCAGAGAGTGCCATAAGCGAAGCTACTGTAGGTGCTTCTAAAGAAAATGGAGTGAGCGTAACATTTGCAGATGTTCCTGCAGGCACCCAAACCATTACACGTGGAGGAAGCGAACTTGGTGTATTCTATGTTAAGGTCGAAGAAACCGGAGCTGTTCTTACAAAACTTTCCACTCCCACAATAACGGTTAATTCCGAAACGGGTGTAGTAACCATAAGTTCTGTCGAAAATGCCAGCAAAATTACTTATACGCTGGATGGAACAATTCCTACGGCTGAGAGCGCTGAATATAAAGAACCATTTACCGCTGAAGATGGTACCACGGTGAGCGCCGTTGCAGTCGGTGACGGGACTACGTATTCTAATTCTGATGTCGTTACTGCTACGGTTTTGCTTGATGTTGTTAGCGTCGCCGCTCCCACAATCAAGCAGTTCAACGGGACAGTGGCCATTACCTGCGAGACAGCCGGTACAACTATTGAGTACAGCCTCGACGGAACTACTTACAGCCCTTATACCCGTGCCTTCACGCTGACTGAGGACGGCACCGTCTATGCTCGTGCCAAGCGCGGCGACAATACGTCGGCAGTAGCCAGCGCGAGTGTGACTACCATCGGCAAGGGCAGCGCCAATAAGACTATTTGGATGGGTATCGGCTCATTCACTGATAATGACAAGAACGTGATGACTGGTACTGTCGGCGATGATGCAGAAGGAATAATCATGGCCATCACCGGCAACACAGGTAAGAACTGGTCGTCGGGTACTTTAAAAATAAAGGTTGGCGACATTGAGCGCACCACTATCAAGCTGTCGAACGGTGCACAGAACACGATGACGCTGCCCGAAGGCATGCAGGCCACACGCATCACATTCTATAGCGTGATCAACAGTGACGAGGGTCGTACCTCATACTGGAAGGAGTTTAACGGCACGGAAATAAACGACGACGTTCCCATGGGTGCTTGGAACTCGGTGAGCGACCGCCTGACTAACCCCGACGTTCGCGTGTTCTCGCTGAACGGTGAGAGTAGCATCACGTTTACCAACGCTGGCGAGCAGCTGTTCTTCATCATCGCCCTCGACGTCATCGAGGCCGAAGACCCCGTGCTGAACGTCAATGCAGAGGAGCTGACCTTCAAGACCTCGCCCTATAGCAAGACGGCTACCGCTACCGTCAAGCTGACCGGCTCTTACCTGACCGACGGCGACTACGACGTTACCCTGCCCAGCATCAGCGGCCTGAGCATAGAGCCGACGTCGTTCACCGTTGCCGACCGCAGCGTCAGCCAAGAGTTCACGCTGACATACGCTCCTGAGGCAGGTGAGACCACGACCGCTACTCTGAATTTCGGTACGCCTGAGGCTTCTGCCGAAGTATCGCTCGTGTTTGAGAACCGTGCCGAGACGTATGAGTTAGCCGAGGTGAGCGAGGCTACCACTTGGGACTGGGCAGTATTTGATAAGAACAAAACAATCAAGCTTGATGGCAGTTCCTCTCCGGCTCAAACCGATGAGTTTGTTATGAAGGAACTGGAGACAGAACTTGCGTTTGGCTCCTTCCCCGCAGAGTCTATAGCCTTGAGAGGTCAGTATCCTACAAATAAGCAGAAATTCCAAAACGGAACCATCAGAATAAAGACTACTACCTCGGGCATCATCAAGGTAGACTTCTCTGATACGGGCGTTACTGGCGATAATCCGTCGAAGCGTTATCTGGTAGTCAACGGTCAGATCACCGCTTACTACACGCAGCGCGACGGCAGCACCAGCGACAAGAAGACAGGTTGCGAGGTGGCTGTTCCTGCTGGTGATGTTACCATAACAGGTACAGAGGGCATCTGCATCTACAAACTGACCTTCACTCCCGCCGACGCTCCTGCCATCACCGCCACCATTACCGCTGCTGGCTATGCTACGTTCAGCAGCCTGTTCGAGGTTGCGATTCCTGAAGGTGTGGAGGCTTACTACGCCAGTGCCAGTGAAGGCTCTACGGTGACGATGACCTCTATCGACGGTGGCGTGATTCCTGCAGGTACGGGTGTTGTCCTGAAGGGCAATGAAGGCAGCTACACGATGACCGTCAGCGAGACGGGTGCCACGCTCGATGCCACGAACCTGCTGAAAGCCAATATTGCCGACCGCGAACCTGGTGAGGCTGAGTACTACACGCTGGCTGCCGGACCGAAGTTCAGCAAGTCTACTGGCGGCGTGCTTGCAGCAGGCAAGGCTTATCTGGTGCTTTCCGCTTCCTCCTCACGCTCTATAGACATGGTGTTTGACGGCAGTGCTACCGGTATCTCTGAGCTGGAGGCTACTGCTGATGAGGGTGCCGTCTACAACCTGAGTGGCGTGCGCGTCAGCCAGCCCACGAAGGGCCTGTACATTAAGAACGGCAAGAAGTTCGTGAAGTAAGAGACTTATAACAGTAGTAAAAACCCACTAAATACAGAAATGATTATGAAGACATATATAGTGCCCGAGACAGAGGTCATCATCCTGACCGAGGAGCAGAACCTGTTGACAACGTCTGACTTTACGCTCGACGGCGAACAGCCTAATGAGAGCGCTTTGTCACGCGAAGAATTGCTTCAGTTAGAGTTTCTCGACGAATAAACGGCCGAATGGCCTCATAGCGCGTGAAAAAGAGGGGGATGTACCGCATAACGGTACATCCCCCTCGCTTGATTTCTGATCATACTGACCCCACCTCCTAAAGGGGGGAGCAGCTGCGCGTCGCGTTATCGCTGCCCTTTCAGCTGCTGGTTCTCTTGCCGCAGTCGGTCGACCTCGCGCGACAGCTGCTCGATGGTCTCGCGCTGGTTGGTGCGGTAGCCCAGGCGAGCGGCGGTCATGCGCTCGCGTATGCCGCCCTCGGTGACGAACTCCTCCTCCTTTTTCTTCTGGTATGACATCATCATCTTGTCTACCATGTGGCAGAGCGTGATGGCGATGTTAGCCATCTCCTCGTCGTTCCACTTCTCGAAGAACTGCTCGTAGTCGCCCAGGTGGTTGCGTGAGCGACAGTAGTCGAGCATCGCCTCGTATCGTGGGTGTCCTGAGGTCCACTTTGTGCGGTGGTGGGTCGGCAAGTAGTCCTCATAGTCCTCCAGCAGTTCCTGTATGCTCGATCTGGCCACATTGAGCAGTTTCAGCTCAAGCTCCATCGACGTCACCCCGTCGGCCGACCCCTCGACGATGTTCTGTTTCCCCGAGCGTGCCGCCTGCACCATTTGGTCGACCGTTCGGTCGCCGTAAGGCGGGAAGTAGCGCCGCGTGAAGACGTAGGTCATCTGGTAGAGCACAACCGTCTTCTGGTAGAACCAGAGGTTCTTCCAGTTGGTCTGCTTGCGGAGGACGGTGTCAATCTCCAGAGCGGGCTTTATGGGGGAGTTCTGCGGTTGTTGTTCCATTGTTTTTGTTTTTTTTAGGTGGTGGTTTTTTCTAGATTCTCTAGAAGCTCTAGATTTTCTAGATATTCTAGATTTTCTAGATTTTCTCTCTTAAAGCAGCGCGGGCAGTTCGTAGAGGCGGG
>OCTX014570529.1_pt1 | contig 57466 bp, 36 predicted proteins | sample 1539691 | NCBI WGS metagenome assembly OCTX01 (sample SAMN02144231, study PRJEB22623) | gut metagenome | biome: sheep rumen | host: Ovis aries | place: New Zealand
GCTCTTTGCCAAATAGTATTGAATAAGGGTTTGTAGTTTCTGTCACACTCATTTGCTGTACACCTTTCTGACTTCCGGCTCTTGACTTTCACGTTTTGACAATAAATCTATTTGAAACTCGTTTACTATTCTAAAAGGTTTTACTATTTTTACTATTTTAAATCCGTTTTACTATTTTTACTTTCTTTACTATTTTCCATCTTATTCTTACTCTAATAACATGTCAAGTGACTTCCGACTTTAAGTCGTAAGTGCAAAAATCACACATTCATATAAGTAAACTTGCCTTTAAGCAGCTCCATGATCCGATCGCCATTCGCGGCCGGTATTTCCTCAAGGTACCCGCATCCGACCATCTCCTCATAAAGCTTCCTCGCCCGCTGAATCATGACCGACCGATTCCCGCACATCTCATAATACTGAATTAGTCCAAATTGCCGTGTGAACCGGACCATCTTGCCTTCATTATCACCGACGGGCGCTTCAAGCAGCTTCAGATACCTCTTCTCTCCTTTATAAACCTGCCACTCTTTCGAGAACAGGAGCAGGTATTTGTAAATCAGCTCCCACGGATCGCCTCCCATCAGGTGATCCAAACCCCGCTTTTCAAAATCAGCGCTTATATCTGCAAATGCAGCCCTCACACTCTCCGGAACCGACCCCCTATAGAAAGTCCATACAGCTTTCACATACACATATAAGGCGTATTTAGCATTCATTGGGCTCGCCGGATTGCACAGATAATCATACTGTGCCTGAAGAGAGTTCTTGTTTCCAAAATAACCGACTGCATATTGCTCATATTTCGGCTTATCGTTCATATCTATATAGTGATGCAGCAGATAAGACATAGTGATATAATAATTCGCCGAGCTTTTTTCCATCTCTTTCAAAGCTTTCAGAAAATGCTCCTCTGCCTCTCCGTCACGCATATACGCCAGAACCTGTCCGCACTGACTTTGCGTAATCCCGCAAAGAATATCGGAACTTTCCTCCGTTTTGAAAACCATACTGCGGTTTTCTCGAAGCAATTCTGCATAGACAATCGTATCCCGCACAATTTCTTCAGCTTTATCAAACAAAAATCCGTCGCAATACGATACCGTAAGCCTGTTCCTGGTTCGGATAAACTCATCTACATAAGCTCCGTCCACATAGGACAGGCCTTTGTCAAAACATGCCCGTGCATTTGCAGGATCTCCTATGTGGTTAAAAGCTGCAATTCCGCTGTTATACAGCTTATACATCATGCGCGAATCCTTCCGGGCGGCATTTGCATGAATACAGCATCTCTCCAGAGCAGAAAATATGAACAATAATTTGTCCTGATCAATCACTGTCGCATACGTCGCAGACTCTAACTTTCTCACAGCCACACGCAATGAATATGAGTCATCCTGCTGCATGATAGCCTTTTCCACGCAAGGCAGCCAATGATCATAATAGAATCTGGCAAATGCCTCCTCCCCACAGCACGCCTCATATGCCATGTCGAGGGCTTCATAGAACATGCCCATTTCCAAATACTGCCATGCTTTCGAAAACTGCACATCAGCTGCGTCATATCCGAATATCAACGGCTCACGCCCGGTATATTCAAGTGCCTTATTGTAAGCATACGTAATCCGAACGCCATCGGTTGCTTTCGGCTTATTGTGCAGAAAACCGCATATAAAATCAGCAAGATACAAAAATGCCATCTTCGGATTAGCATTACTGTAATTGATTGGCAGCACTTCCAACGTTATATCCTGATCGACCTTCCCAATTCTCTGCATCTCCCGCTGGATAACCGTCCGATATGTGTCCGTGTTGGCAGCGCGATATAGAATCTGATATCCGTCTCCCGCATCCCCTATTCCGATATTCCGAAACTCGTTCTTCTTTTCCCGACTCAGAGCAGAAGCCGGGATAGATCTTGAAGCCAGCTCCAGACGTACATCCCGCAGTTCTCCGACAAGCGGGTTGTGGAACAGAAGTGTAGTCAGCAAATCTTCGGCCATATGGACATAAAGATTGCTCGCAACCAGATCATTTACGATGGGATCTGTTCCGAGTTTCAACAGTTCCTGTTTGCCGGCATTGCTCTTGATTATGGCAATTATATCGTAATAGCCCTTCCTTGGAGCAAATTCTGCACCATTTGCATCCTTAAGGCTGACGCCATGAGCTGTGCCTTCCTTTATGAACTCTGCGATTGTGTGTTTGAGTTCCTTCTCAACGTCAGCTACCTTATTCCAGTTACTGCGTTGATGATTTTGATGGAGATCGCCGGGAAAATCGGCGGAAGCATTGGAACAGGCATCCTGTAAATATGCAAGAATGCGCTTTCTCTCTACCTCCGTGTCATATTGAGAGCCGGTGTAGAGTACTCCGGCGATGTACTTGGTCTGTTCGTCGGTGACATTTTCAAATGAACCGTATTCGTCGAATGCAAGGATATGCATGTCCATTCCTCCGATAATTTCTTCGTTTATTCACTGCAAATGTAAAAATCCCGTCAGCGCAAGGCTGACGGAATGAACAATGATGGCTTGTTAAAAGTGAGGGGGCCCATTTCTACAATGTGGGAATATCCTTGCCAAAGTAGGACCTAAAAATGTGTTAATCCCCTATCTATCAGGACACCCATTTCTACACACAGTGTGCTGAATACAGATCGGAGAGTGAAAAATCTGTGTCAATCCCCTATCTATCAGGACACCCATTTCTACCTGAAAAATGAAAAACTGTGAGCTTAATGAAAGTTACTATGTGTCAATCCCCTATCTATCAGGACACCCATTTCTACCAGGGCAAGGCGTTCTCATCCGTAAACCTGTTGTCCCTGTGTCAATCCCCTATCTATCAGGACACCCATTTCTACCCGCACCCGCCGCACGTGACCAGACGCTAGATACTCCTGTGTCAATCCCCTATCTATCGGGACACCCATTTCTACACAGCGACCTGTCAGAAGAAATCCGTTTCGACCTGAACCGTGTCAATCCCCTATCTATCGGGACACCCATTTCTACATCTCAACGAAAAAGATGAAGTAGTTGATATAGTGTCTCTGTGTCAATCCCCTATCTATCGGGACACCCATTTCTACTACCAGATTAATCTTGCCACACCAAGCAGAAATGCTTTCTGTGTCAATCCCCTATCTATCGGGACACCCATTTCTACTATAAACGCTGGATGAGAGGGAAGGCAGTGCCGTCTGACCTGTGTCAATCCCCTATCTATCGGGACACCCATTTCTACTTTGGAGGTCTTTATGGAGAACATTGGAATTTACAACTTGTGTCAATCCCCTATCTATCGGGACACCCATTTCTACACTGCGGTAGGAGGGAATATGGACAATACTACTATTGTGTCAATCCCCTATCTATCGGGACACCCATTTCTACCCTCCGCATGTAAGGACAATGGAATTAACAGATGGATTCCTGTGTCAATCCCCTATCTATCGGGACACCCATTTCTACGATTTCAAAGATATGGTATCGGCAGGCTTTGATCTTGTGTGTCAATCCCCTATCTATCGGGACATCCATTTCTACGCGGATGCCCCCAAGGAGGGAGAATGAAATTATTAAATGCTGTGTCAATCCCCTATCTATCGGGACACCCATTTCTACCCGTTTTAAAGATGCATTATATTTGGACCCAATTGTGTCAATCCCCTATCTATCGGGACACCCATTTCTACAAAATCACAACAAGAAGACAAAAACCTACTTTGTGTGTCAATCCCCTATCTATCGGGACACCCATTTCTACGATCTTGCATCCGCCGTCTTTAGCTGGATAGCATACTGTGTCAATCCCCTATCTATCGGGACACCCATTTCTACGTCGCTATGAAAGCTTATATGCTGAATGAAGTCAAGTGTCAATCCCCTATCTATCGGGACACCCATTTCTACGGGGGAAAGGATTTTATGATAGCAATTGTTGGTGGACTTGTGTCAATCCCCTATCTATCGGGACACCCATTTCTACTGTTAACACTTATATTTGGAACTATAACTGGTATATGGAAGTGTCAATCCCCTATCTATCGGGACACCCATTTCTACATGTATGCGAGTATGTTTGAAAAAGCCCGCTTAATCTGTGTCAATCCCCTATCTATCGGGACACCCATTTCTACCCGATTATGTATTGGCCACGCTATTATGAAAAAAAAGTGTCAATCCCCTATCTATCGGGACACCCATTTCTACAACCGCAAGGCGTATATTCGAAACACGCTCCGTTAATTGTGTCAATCCCCTATCTATCGGGACACCCATTTCTACCCTCACACCCAAAATTGCTTGATTTTATGCGGCCTCCCAGCCTCGATTTTGCAGGTATTTATCAGATAATTCTGACAAAGGGCATGTTTTTGGGTTTTTAACACTTTTGTAATAATTTTCGTCTCTTTTCTAAAAATGTGCAGACTACTCCTTGCACGCTTCCCCTTCTTTTCCGCTATGGTTACGGTTCTGAACACTGACTCCTTATGGTTAAATGCATCCGGGCTGCCTTGCAGCCCGGTAACACTCATTCAACTATCCGGTCGAATCGAACTTCATGCAAAACCCGGAACCTCGTCCGGCGCTCTGCACAGCCTGATTCTACAGTGCTTTACTAAGCAACAGATTATAAATCCTTTTTCAATGTGCATTTTGTTATATATATTCTACCATAATTCACGGGGAGCGGTGTACTTTAATTGTTATCCGCAATAGATAACCGCCATTCTAAACTCAATATATGATACATTTTTATTACAGATCACATAGAAGCTTCTAAATCAGCTCACAGCTCACCGCCTCCGGACCCTTCTTGCCAGGCCGGATGCTCACCCTGACCTTCTTACCATATGAAAGGCGGTCCTGTTCATCAACGGAAAATGTGCTGATTCTGAAATAAACATCCTTAGTTTCACCCGGTATCTTGATAAAACCAAATCCTTTTTCCTGATTCAGGTACTTCACTTTGCCTTCCTTTATATCGAAAGCTTCGCATATTCTCCGGAGGTTTTCGTCACCTCTCCGGTTTCCGCCAGCACTCCTATTTCCGTTTTCTCTCCGGTCGGAACTTCCCTGATTTCCATTTCTTCTTTGAAACGATCCACCCTTATCCTGAGAACTCGTTGCCTGTACATGGCGCTGAACCGGCTTTATCACTCCATCTCTTATCTGTCTCGATTCAGCTACGATAGCTTGCACATCCTTAAGCGCAGTACGTTTTTTGTAATCCCCATCGTTCACGCTCATATATTCAGTAAGACTCTCATGCGGTATAACTGCTGAATTCTTCATGAGCATAAATGAACTAATGGAAGGATCGGTATCAAATCTAGTACCCAGACGCTTCTGCAAAGCCTCCTTATAACCACCGATCAGTTCATCAGCATTCAGGCTTGTCTCATCATAAGGATTTAGGACAAATGCACCTTCGATATCATACGCCTTCTCTCTGTCATATTTTTTGACTGACAGAAGATCGACTTTTGATACTCCGTAGCCGTATGCTTTTCCCTGACCGATATTGACATAAGAATTTTCCTCGAGACGAATACTCCAGAGCAAGAGTCCCAGTTCCAACTTATCAAGATTGCTGAATCTGATAACGCCCTCAAATTCCGTTCCGTCACTCAACGGAAAAAGTGTGGTTTTTACTGCTTCCTTATCACTTGACAGTGGAATCACAGTCTTATTATGCAACCAATACTGTTTTACGCCGCGAAGTTCGAAGTTATCAGAATTATAGGTATATTTAATAGTTTTGCCATCCTGAACAAGATAATCCGCAAAGCTTGACGGCTTTGGCTCCGCAAGTATCACACCGGTTCTCTGGCGGGGTTTAGTCCCTTCTTTTGTTATGACTGCATCTGAGAAAGACACTCTGCTTTTATAGCTGTCTTTATTGTTGCTGTAACCGAACAAAGATTTGGAATAATCAAATATATATCTCTTCTGGCCATCATTCATCCCGTCTTTTACAAAATGATCATTGAATAACCTCAGCCGAGGTGTATAACCGAAATACAGACCGTTACGTTCGATAAAAAAAACCGGTTTCATCTGACCTTCATCAGGCAGATCATAAAATTTTTGCATCAAAGCATCTTTCGCTTCCTTGTCTTTATATGCCTTGACAGGTTTAAGTCCCTTCTTTCTCTTTTCATAATCAATTTGGAAAGTTTTAATTGCATTCTTGTCTGTCGCCTGAATATCAATACATTTCCCTTCTCGGTTAATTTCCGGAATGATATAGATTACCTTTTTATTCTTCATTGGTCCGGAAGAAAGAACATATCCTTTCAGATAATCGGTCTCAGTAACCCCATCAGGATCCTTAACGGAGATTACTCTTCCTCTTGAAATCTTATATAGAACCGGAGCAATATAAGGAACATATTCGGTATTTTCATCATTTACATACTTTGCGCCTTTACCTTCTCCAATCTTTTTGAATTTCCTCAATGGCTTGTGCTGAAGATATTTTTCCGGATTATCAAAGAAAAAGCTGAAATCATCATATTTATGCCCGTTGTCTACATACTGATTAATAATGTTCCTTTCACTGATAATGTAATAATTAAGCTTATCATCACCATCAGATGATCTCTCCGTATCGTTTACAGTTCCGTAAATATAATACTTTCCTTTTTCCTTTACGATGTACCCAGCTTCTACCCATTTAAGAATACTGACCCACTTGCCTTCTCCAAGCTTCTTTCTATCTACTCCAAGAATCGTTTCATAACGATCCTTGTCAACACGATCTGCTCCACCGGCAACCTCCCGGAACATCATTCTGTAGTCATCCACATCCTCATTAAAGCTTGATTCACTGAGAATCTGAAGATTATTTCTGACAAGTCCCCTCATTGTATTGCCCGGAATCGCATACTCGCCATACTGATTTCTTGCAAAATCAGCTTTTACTTTCCCATCTTTATCTTTAAATCCGTCGCTTACAAAAATCGGAGTCTTCGCTGTCACCCGATAACGTATTTCACCATCAAATCTCTCCGTATCAAGTACATCATGCGGTACCTGACTATCCCCGTTCAGTGCGTACGGTTCTTTTGCAAACGGAACAAAATTGTAAGGAGCCCCGACATAAGATGATCCGGCATTGGTATTTCCATTTCCATTATTCTTTTCCATCTGTCACACCTCAATTCCGACAAGCCTTGTCGCCACTACGCACATCTGTCCATCATCATCCGGAAGAAGATACTGTCTGATAATGACAGCTTTTCCGCTGCCTTTATATCTATTTGCAAGAACATACTTCTTATCCTGCCTGATGCATGACCCGACACCTGCCTCTTCAAGCACAGCAGCTTCGAATTTTCCCGTCATCTCTGCATCATCGTCATCACGCAATAATCGCACTTCGCGTTCTTCATCAAAGAATCTGGCCTCATAGCACTCGCCAAGAAGATCATCGATATTGACATCATCTGATATCTTGACCAGATCGATACTTTCAATCTTATACAAAAGAGCATACGCGCACTTTTCTGCTATAGCCTTCGCCTGACCAAACTCAATCAGCATAATGATTTCTTCCATCAGACAGCCTCCTTCCTTTTCAGCGAATCCATACAACGACGGATTATCGCATGCTCATCTGTTACTGTACCGTTTTCAAAATCCAGTACAGCTTCTTCCTGACCGGCATCCACCGTGATTGTATGCACATCAATGAAGCCCTTACCGCTTGCATATCCGCTGCCGATATTAAACTGGCCGTTTGCCAGATCTCTGAGAACCATCAGAAGAATCGCACACGTTTTATCAGGTGCCTTCATATTCAGGATATTGATTCTGAACGTGATCTCTCCGCCTATGGTATTCTCCGTCACCAGTGCTTTGTTCATAACGCCGCCGGTAAACTTATCAATATGAATCTTATGATCCACTGAAGCCCTACGCGCTAAATCCGTGGCGGCTTCACCCTTCATGCCACTCTTTACATCACTCTTTTCTTTTTGCTTTTCCCGGGCATCGTCCCACACATCCCGGACGATCGTGTCGAAAAAGCGAAGATTTCCAAGCGTATTTGTATCACGCGCCATATTGCTCCCGAAACTGTCCTGCAGAATATCAGAAACATCAAGTCTCTTATCTTTCACAAGATACTTAAGCACTTTCTCGGTTCTGGCACGGACTGCACCCTTGAATGAACTTGCCGGAACTATATACTCGCCGGCATGGTTCTGCATATTACGGGCATCCGGTGAACTACCGTCTTTATTTTCAACAGCTATAGCTTTCACCAACAACCGGTTCTCCGTCTTCCCGGTCACAGTAATTCGATAAGCAGATGCAGAAGGACCCTGTGCACTGACAGTGATTGTCTCCATATCCTTATCTATAACACTATCTTCATTTATCCAGAGACGTAATTGTTTCCGGTCTGTCAGATCGAATCTTTTGAACTTTACCGATTCAACCTTCATATAACCGCAACCGTTGCTCTTTTGCCCCCCAAACTGAATATCTTCAGAGTTCATTGCGGCAAAAATGCACTCCATGAGGCGCCGTCCCTCGCTCTTATTATCTATGTCTACGGAAACATCCGGGCTCATGTCATACACTGTAAAACGGCACAGTGCCCCGGCTCCTATATACTCCGTCTCGAACTTATGTCCGCTCGTTTTCCCACTACCTTTTATCCTGGAAGCAGCTGCGCTCCCTGTCACGGGATTAATTTCGACCCGCGGGCGAAGTTCAAGACCGATTCCTGATTGAATGCCAGCTTCCTTTTCCTCTGCCTGTAAGTCAACCACTGTTCCCGAAGTCAGAAAATAGCCATCCGAGATTTTCAGCCGACTGCCTGCCCGGCTTTGAACATCACTATCAACACCTTGATCAGCATTTTCCGACACCTTTTTCTGTCCCGCAGATGATGTTTCCTTGTCAGACACTCTGCTCTCGCCAAAAAACTTCTTCGCAATATCTTCGGAATAATACTTCGTGCAGTAGCTCCTGAAGACGCCGGCTATTCCCGATGCCTGAATGAAAGGCACATCATCAACAGGATGTATAAGGATCTCTCCCTTACTTCCTCCGGCAGACCCGATATGCATCGGCTGCGTAAGCTCTGCCGTAACTGTATATTTTTCAACTACTTTGTATTTAATATCCAGTCCCATATCAGTCTCCTTCCTTGTTCTTAAGACGAATCACTCTCGTGAGAATTTCCAGTTTCATACGGCCGATTTCCTCATCCGAGAACAAATATCTATCCTTATCAATGGCGTTTATCATGGACACGTCTTTCGGCTTTACTTTCAATATTCCCATCACACGGTCCGGATCTTTTGTAACTATGCCGATTGATTCTTCCATCTCAGGAAGCGACCAGCTCAAAACATCTGTCACATACCTGTCAATATCTGAGATATCCGAATGAGAGGCCCTCTGAACTCTTTCTTTTCGCTGCTTCTCTCTGGCATGGGCGAAATATTTTTCTATATTATCCTGTGCTTTCCGATAATCGAACCGAAATGCTGTCGTAAACGCATCGATCTTGGCAATCTTACTTTTCGACACGCCTCCGCGCTTCCAATCGAGGTCCACAATATATCGTTCAAGGGCTGCATGGAACAAATTTCTGTAATAATTTCTCGCGGCTGCCCGAAGCGTGCCGTCATCCTCGACCGTCAGAATCTCACGGTTCTCAATCGGCTGTTCCTTGCTCTGTGAAAACGCTGTAAAATCGGTACGATACTTGATCTTCTCATAATCTTTAAGGAAAATAACCCTGCCGAATCCCTCATTTCTGCGAACTCCGATTCCACGATCCATCACGGCTTTCAGTTTTTCTTCCGATATAACGCCATCGAATTTCAGCTTTAAAACACTGCCTTTTTCATACATCGTGATCGATGGGATGCGGACGCCCCATTTTCGATTGTAGCCTCTCACATCGACGACGGATGTCGCACATTTTTCAATTTCAAGATTACTCACGCCAAGCAGGCCGGCCAGTTCAACCGTATCGATACCGCAGTATTCGCCGCTTATATGATGGCGCATAACCGTATTGCTCAGAGTCATCATATAGCAATAGCCTTCCACATCACCGACTGCAGAATATTCCATGTACGGCGGTTCAAATACCGTAGTAAAGTTACTGACTCTGCATTTTCCCAGACCCGCCGATCTGCCGTTGCCGAGAATAATATCTCCCTGCAGAAGCTCTTTGAGCAGTTCACCATCTGTTTCATCTTCTGCAATAGCATATCCTGCAAATCTGTTGCCTGCAGCAATATACTCATTCCTGAAGACTGTCTGTGAATCTACGGCAGTCGTGTTGATCTTTATCTTCAGATCGGAACCCAGAGGCACTCTCATGCAGTGAAGTATGTAGTCCTCCGAATCCCCATCCATATCTTGTTCTTTAGCGCTGTCTTTATCTTTTTCAATCCATGCAAATTCGCCGACAGCGGCTCTCTTATATCCTTCGGGAAACTGTTCATTCAAGAGAACATTTTCGAGTTCCTTCTTCTCCTTGATGAACTTGTCCTCATAGAAGCCCTTCGGCGAGGGTATCAACTCTATTGTCTGATTATCCTCTGTTACCATAGGATACGCATTCAGAAATCTGATCTGATTCGTAAAAAATTTAGCTTTCTTCCCGGAAAAGCCCTCTCTCCTGCTCATCCTGTTGATAACGAACCCGCGCAAAGTTGTACCGGGAATATAATGAAGAGTGCTGGTCTGTCCCATATGACTTGAGCTGTCATCCGCAATTCTCAGAGGCTCAAGGTTCTCTATCTCATATCGTATATACTCTGCCATACTCACTTTCCTCCGTTCACTCCGGATATCCGCACCATACCGAAGCCTCTGTTTCTCATACTCCCTACGCTTTTAATCAGGCCAAGCACATCCTCAACGATTTCTTCATCCTCCGGTTTGCAAAGAATCTCGCTGTTAAATACGATATCTTTGTTCACACATCTCGCCATTCTGAGACTACCGGTGGCCGCGGTGCCGTCGTCCCCGATTTTTGTGAATACCCTCATACTTGTAAACGCGTTCAGAACCGCATCCGGTTTTCCCGTACCGATTTCATTCAGAACCGCTGTCTTTACCGGATCAGAAATCACAAAATCCGAGAAGACCAGTTTTTCCGATGATTCTGACTCGTCATCTCCCGGGAAGCCCAAAAGACTTGTCAGTGTACTCTCATCCCCTCCGGTCAGAGCAAGATATTGCGATAATTCTTCCCTGAAGATTCCCTTGAACGTCCCACCTTTGTAATATGGAAATCCGTTTTCATCCGCCAAAACGGAAATATCTTCCTCTCCCGGAAGGCTTCTGCCGTTTCCGAATATAGTGTCTGACAATAATTTCATCTGTATTTTCATGTTCTACCTCACATATCATCCTGCTTGGAATCAGCCTTTTTACTTTTTTGTTTATGATAGTCAAAATCCTATGATATCCGCTTTTTACCGCATTATGATGGAACCGAATATCAAGAACGCCTCGGTGTTTTTGCCGCGCCGCGCATGGTGCGAAACACCTCTCTCAATTCGCGATAGATATTGACCTTATATATTACACCATCTTTTATCGAACTATGCCAAAACTACAGGATCTCATAATTCCCCATAAGTTCAATCGCGTCAAAAAGTACTGATCTCATTCTGCCGTCTTGTGTCCTGACGAATATCTCTCTGGACAGCCCGTTCTCAGTTTTCACTTTAGATACATCTATCTTTTCAAATGCCTCGTGATAACTCTCCATTGCAAGACTCTCTATATTGTGGAACTTAAGATAATATCTGGCAGACTTTTCTCCTTGTTTCAGGACTCCTCGCATCTGTTTCAGTTTACCTGACGCGTAGCCATCCTCTTTCCTTTCGATTAGTTCCATAAGCTTCCTGAATTTCTCATACTGCCGGATTTTCTCTTTATCAAGGATATCAGCAGGCGCACTGACAATGAATGGTCTGAGCTCAAGTTGTCCTCCGTCACGCGTCTTATAATCTCTTCTGATCTCCTTTAAGGTGTCAGGCATCTCCCCGAACTCAATATGCCAGTCGATTGAAGAAATCTGCTTACCCTGATCAGACGGATTCAGGGCAGCTCCGAAGCTCTTTGCATTTTTACACAGTTCCTCGGAAATCTCATAGGATTTATAGAACGGAAACTTCTTGTGTACAAGCGCAACTCCGGCACACGCGGGATAGCTTTCCCCATCCTCCCTATTTACCTTTTCCGACAGAATCTGCAGATATCTGGCAGCACATTCAATGCCGATCTTTCCCTCTGTCACAAAACAGATATCGTCACCGGAAGAAATAACCCTCCGCATCGGAAAATACTTCGATTTCCAATCCCTTTTTCGAATGGACTCCGCGACCTCAATGGCAAGCCGGCTATAGGCGTCCTTAAAGTCATCATCAATACTGTCACTGAAGTTCCTCACACAGTTGCGGAACTCATCCCACTGAAGTTTATTGGCGGAAGCATAGAAATCAGAGGCTCGCTTTCCGAAACCGTTACCGTCCACATGAATAACGGCAATAAAGTTAGAATCTTCATCATCGCCGCAGAGATCTTCGAACTTATAGGCAGGAACAAAACCTTTGGGAATCGGATGATTTCTGAGTCTCAACTTCTCATAATCCGCTCCCGACTTCATTTTTCCTTCTGAGTCTTTGTCTCCCTCCCTGAATTCATCCTTCAGGCTCTGCGATGCTGCCAAAACCGGCAGCATTGTATTTCGGTCTATTTCTTCTATTCCATATGTTCCCTGATGAAAGGCCGCTTTGCGCTCCGCTTTCTTTATCTCAAGAAGTCTCACGAGCTCCTTCAGATTATCGCCCGGAAGGCTACCCTCATCATAGGGCATAATTTTTACATAAAACTCTATTCCGGGATACACATCGTTTATGTGAGCAGTCAACTTCCTGTTGAAAGCTTCCGCTGCCTCACGGCTTGCAAACTCAAGGATAGTGTGTCCTCCTCCTTCCGATACAATCTGAAGATTATCAGAGAAATTGCTGAGATATTCCCCGCTCGTGATGCAAGCTATTGTTTCCGAATTGGAAATATTATCCCTCAATTTGTTACTTCCGAATATGTACGCCTGTTTTTGTGAGACTTCTGCGATGACCAGATACCTCTCTGCCATTCTCACCACACTCCTTTCATTTGTTACGCATATTCCCAGCACATCAATTCAGAAAGAATGACGCCGCTGTCAAGCTTCTTTAACAATTCATACCAGCCGTCGCGTATGGCCTGCTCACGCAGGAGAGCATATAGCTCTTCATTTGCCGACTCATCCTCAATCAGTTCATAATAGACAGCTTTGGTCTGATAGGAAATCAACATGTATATATTTAGCGGCTTTTCGCTCTCTATTATTCCTTCCGGTACGCACTCGACAGATCTGTCAAACGTGTATGTAACGAATTTCGTCACCTCCCCGGCCAGGTGATATTCTATAAGCCCTATATACTTATAAATCAATTCTATCGGATCCGAAGCATTTTCTGCGGGAAGCCTCTTTCTCCCCAAATCACGCAAAAGATCAGCTGTTTTTTCACTGAGAGATTCCATATAAAAAGTATATACTCCCTTAATCAGGACAAAAAGTCCGTACCAGTCACTTATTTCTCCTGAAAGCAAGTCCTGTAGTTTTTGGTCAAACGGATTTGTAATACCCTCAATAGACATCTGAAAATACTCTGATGCCAATTGTTCATATCGATTTCTGTCATGTGCGGTAATTGCATACTGCATCATGTGGCATATCGTAATCCTTCGATTGTCGCTATCGGCTCCAAACTCCGCAAGCGCGTTCTCATAAAGATTCCAGATTTCCTGCGCCGGATATTCCCGATTATTTAATACAAGATATCCCGGCAAGGAACTGAATGCACGCGCAAGAGAGATGATGCGCGTATTTGTCTCTGATGTTTTTCCTATGCATTCTCCGGCTTCCATAAGACCGGCTTTGATTCGCAATTGAGCCTCAATATTCTTTCTCTGCATCTGAACAGCTTCAGAGAAACAAAACCTGTCTGCTTTTCTGACTGCTGCCCGGTTCAAGTAATTCAGATATTTTCCAAGCTCGATCTTATCTGCAATTCCGGACATTGACTCATAAAGCTCATCGCCAAGATTAACATCACCGATATGATTACATGCTGCAATACCGCTATTAATCAGACTATAAAGAATATCGCCCGGTATTCCGTCCTTATTATCCGCCGCTATTTTCCAATACATATCAAAAAGATACTTGGTTCTCCGATAATCGATTTTATTTTGAAGGAGCATGCTTTCGAGCGACCGAACAGCCTTCTCAAATTCCCGCTCATAATATTCCATGTTCTCTGCTCCTGTCTGCTCAGCCGGAAGACCATACTCATAGAGCATGTTGCAGATATCTTCATACTTATGGCAGTCATAAGCTATAAGGATCTTCTGTATCCTCCGGACGGAATCAAGCATCTTTCCGGCAGTACTAAACCGATAACGCGGATTATAATTCAGGCAACATCTGAAAAAAGCCTCTATCATCCTGCATATACTTTTTGGCACCCTGCTCTGTAAACAATGTTCCTCAGCGTGTTTTGCAGCCTTTGCACATGTATCGTATTGCGGAATCAACGGAAAGGATACTTTCGTACTATCCGTATCTGAACCTGTCAAAAAATAGGAAAACGGCTTTCCTGTCAGCAGTGTATATAAAATTGCACCGACGGAATACGTATCTGTCGCCGGAGAACACCAGGTCTTTTCAGTCCGGTATAACTCCGGAGCTGAATAAGATGAAACAGCCCAGTTGTCTCTGAGACAGGGTTTCCCGTCATATATTTTTATTGCTGTTGCAAAATCGATAAACTTGGCACTTCCGACGTTCACTTCTGACAGACTGTCATGCTCATCATGTTCAATAAATATATTACCGGGATGTAAATCCAGGTGCAGGTAACCGATCCTTGGTTCACTGCCGGCAAATGAGTGGAGTATGCAAAGAGCTTTCAATATGGATTCCGCCAGCCTGAATACATCCTTAACGGGAAGACCGTCATCCCTGATCATAGACTGCAGGAACACTCCAGTTCTTTTTTTCTCCATGACAGCATATTGCTTCCCCGCATGGCTGACAATTTCCGTGATCGGCACGACGATACCATCCGGGGCATAACTGGCAATCTCCTGGGAAATTTCCATCTCCTCTTTGATAATATTCCGATTGGAACATTCATCATTATATCTTTTTAGAATGAACATCCTGTATGGACTTTCACCTTTTGAAGCTTCATAGATTTCAGCCCCCGCAGTCTGCTTGATTATCTGTATATTTTGAAAATTTTCAATCCTCATAGCTTTTCACATTCTTTTCTTTCGTAAAGTGGATTGCTTTCCCTGTCTAAGCTATATGGTTTCTCCCGACTTGTTGTCCATTCTATGGGGAAGAGCATGTTTTTACGCATTCTCTCATATACCTTCTCTGCTTCCTCATAATACTGTAAACCTTTCCTCCGCTCAGCATTATCTCCTCTCTTATCATGCTGTGCACTTTTCCTCGTCTCCCAATCAACAACCGCTGACTGGATACTTGTTTCACAGACAGTATAAGCAAAAGATATGTCCCTGCTGATTATGGTAAGGAGTTCTCTCATGGGAAAATCCCTGCGAAGCGTTTCTTTAACCGACTCGTCCAAAATACCTTCTTTTGAAGAGCCGCACTGCTTTATAACAGCATCTCTGTACTCCATCGCGTAGAGATATAATGCATCCAGCCGGTCCGGTAAAAATCCTTCAGCCCCTTCTGAACGGATGTATCCATTCACAAGCTCCATGTACCAATTCTTTTTCCAGTATCCTGCAAGACACAGATAATTCCCGAGGTCTTCCTCATGTCCGGTAGCAATACCATACTGCATGATATTCTTCTTATTATTGAGTTCCTGAACCATATACCCGCAGGCTTCTCCATCCCCGCTTTCTTCCGGTATATAGTCAGCAATTGATTCCTGATGTTCATTATTTTTCCAGGCAATGACCTTACCCCTGACAGGTTTACCTTCTATGTAGTTCCTGGTCACCGACTTTTTAGCAGCCCTGACTTTTCGATCAGTCAAATTTTCTATGACACAGTCCTGTGTCTCAATGTAGTGAACAGCATCCATACAGGCTTTATAGTATTGTTCACGAAGTTCCGATATCATCTGTTTCGTGCAGCTATCCTTGCTTCGATCCTCTTTAGCCATTTCATATTCCCCGGCACATTTCAGAATCTTGTCCAGCACTCTATTTGTACTTGCATTAATCGCACTCTTACGGCTTTCTGTTTCTTCTCTGTAACAGACATTTCCATCAAGAGTCCAGCCTGACTCCATCAGATTTTTCTTATAACTTTTCCAATCATATAAATAGTCCATAGTGCGTTTCAAATAACCATATTGCCTCTCTGTAAAAACACTGTACGGCATAAACTCCCCGGACTCATAATAGCTGCGTACATCTTTCGCATCAGCCAGACGTTTCTGAAAATACTTTGTCAAAAACAACGTCAATGTATGATTTTTGGGTATTTCCAGACTGGTGATTTCAAAAGATTTTTCATAGGTATCCTTTAATGAAGCCAGCTCTTCCTCGATGTCAATTCCCAGTCTTCTGTCATGCAGTATGCTGAACAGAGGCTTCCTGACAGATTCTTTGCTCTTAAGATTCCCGCCGCTATCCTCTTCCTTACCTCTGCCAATCCATCGAAGGTTTTCACCGCTCATTTTTATGAGAGCTCTGTTGATTTCACCTTTCACGATCTTCAGCTTATCTGTATAACCACTCTTTTTATCATGGAAATGATTCAGATAAAATGTCTCGATAGCATCGACAATATCTAATGGGTACAGACCACGTTCGCCCATGTCTGTCAAAAACATATTTGCAGTATCTCCGTCCCAATTCAGATAGAGCGCAAGCTGTATCAGATTATCACGATGAATAAACTTCGGATTTGAATGTCTATCCTTGTTTTGCGCTATCCACCCGCTCTTTGTTGATGGACTTACATATGTCATCTCATCCGGTGAAATAGAGGGATCTCTCCAGTCCCTGGTACTCACAAAATCAATATCATGTATATTGATACCGCACGGTTCGGCCACTTCAGAAACCCATTGCGGAAAGCGTTCTTCAGACTTCCATTCACTTCTGTTTATGAACATCTTCGCAAAAAGTGCATGACTACCGGTCTTAAGTGCATCCTTGACACAATCTTCAATGCTGACAATTTTCGGGTCTTTTAATGCTTTATAGTACTCTCGGGGGCGCTCAACCCACTTATTGAATTGTGATTCTGTTTCTATCTGCTGAAGCGATTTGCTATTCCAATCTGACATATCTCCTCCTCTGTATAAGCGGATTTCCGCCGATACTCCTATTATCCGAATACCGGTTTATTGTAATGAAATGGAATATTTTATAAGATGTGTCCCCTCGCTTCTCAGTATAGCATATATTCACAGACAACGTGCATGAATGTGTCCTTTAATTGTGCATCTTGACCCGTCAAACGAAATCATCTCACTAACTACCCGCATATCTGCTGTTGTTAATCTCACTTACATGCTTTGATTACAGCAGATTGCGGGAGTGCATAAGCACGGAACAATCCGTAATCGACTTTAGGCAATCTTATCATGTCATTTTGGCACAATTATGCTCTCGTACACAGCCATTATTTTCCTCTGATGCACTGTGTTGTTTTTGATAAACATCCTGATCTCCGTATAATCGTAGGGACCGTGCTTAGGGTCCTCTCCATCAAGTCTGAGAACTCTCTCAAAGTACTCCCTGGCAGAGAGTTGATACGCCAACATAATTAACCGCACATAACGTTTCATCTGATCCCCCTTCAGTGCGTAGTTGGCATCTCTTGATTCCAGATAGGACCGCAGTCTTCTCCGCTGCGCATTTCTGAGCATTTCTCCGACACCGGACCCGAAAAGAGCCTGCTTAAGCTGCCAGAAGTATTCAGGAGTCCCTGTTTTAATATACTCTTCAATAAGATCATCCAGTCTCTTGCTGCTAAGACGCTTAACAGCTTCATGTACCGCCATTTCCTCTATATCAGGATGTGCATCCTTTTCATCTTCAAACAGATCACTAAAATCAGGTTCTGATTCAAAGTCAGCTTCCGGTCTAAAGTCTGATTTCGGTTTAAAGTCTGATTTCGCTCTATATTCTGATTCCGGTTTAAAGTCTGATTTCGCTTTAAAGTCTGATTCCGGTTCGAAGTCTGGTTCTGACTTGAAATCCTTCTCATGTACCATATTGTTCCCTGACATCTTCGGTACAGACCTGTCACTGCCCTGAGAAATTCCGCAATACTCTCGTGCGCATTTTTCCAGTTCATTAAAAATAACTGTAATGCTCTTCTCCTTCTTTAGTAAAATCTTCGGAGCATGATCCTCCATATACTCATAAAAACTTGCACGCACGTCACTCTCCCCGGATATCAGACGGAAAATCTCAGGATAATTCCTCTCATATGTCATGTATTCATCACTTAAGATAGTAGAAAAATCTGCTTTTATATAGCTTTGTTCCTTTTTATAAGGTTTGCTGCACTTGAACAAAACATTGAGCATACGTCCGTATTCCCCACAGCTGCATGACTCGAGCTGATATCTGAGAGGGGGCGGTAACATATCATATAAAGTGAATTGAAGACGCCTTGAAGAACACTTTTCGTTGCAGTCAATAAGGTAATGCCCCTCCTTCAGGATTGTTTTGACCGCGAAATAGAACAGCCTTTTCCTGTCCGAATCCGGATGCGTAGGTGTTCCTGTATCAGCGGAAACACTCTTCTCCATACTCTCTTCTTCCTGATTGATTGCCGTTATTTCTCCCGCAGTGTCATCCTTTACATTTTCGACTGTCTTAAACAGGATCTCATCTTCCGATTCAACCTTAAACCTCTCGGCCGGTCCTACCACAATCTGCTCATCAAAGCGTTCCGAGTCCAGATAAGGCAGGATATCCCTACTGAATTTCCTGTTTCCGATTATGAAACCGTGACAGAACGCATGATTTCTCAGATCCGTTTCCCCTTCAGTAGAGACCTTCGCGGCAATCACCATCATGCAGTTATTATTTGCAGGAAGAACAGTGACGGAAATCCCCCCATCACGAACCGGTATGGATATATCACCGCCCATTTCATCAAACCGCTTCATGTATATACTGTAATTATCCCGGATTCCCTTTGTCTTGTAACCGACGCCAAATCCGCGGATTCCTGTGAATCCCACACCTGCAACAAAGGCCTCGTTAATCTCTTCGGTTTTCCTCATGTTATACATCATAAACCTCCACAGTTGCCATTATATGAGCTCATCTTCATACTCCATACTCGTAAGCAGATCCAGAATATTCCAAAACAGCATTCTGTCATTCTTCTCCTCACCCTTCTCACCGGAATCAGCAGGGTACATACCTTCACGGTTCAGAAGATATAACAACGGCTCATCCAGATTAAACGGAACAAAACCTTCCGGATAAATAAAACCGTTTTCCTTGTCTTTTTCCGGCTCCTGACCTACAGCAGCACATGCAAAAATCATTGGTTCATCCTCACCGCAGATCTCCTGCATTCTTTTCAGAATTGAGCCGGCATAATCTCTGAGAAACGGTAAGAGCAGGTCACGGCTCACATGCCTCAGGTACTCGAGTTTTAATCCATTCTTATGACGACTCATCCTCAGCTTTCCGTCTCTGACCAGAGAACTTCCGTTATTCCGGATTTCCTCGATCTCGGGGTTGTTCAGTTTCGTCTGTGCCACATCGAAATTCGAGATAATAAAAATCGGCTTTACCGGCTCATAGCCCTTAATCAGCCTCACATCTTTCGCTTTATTGGCATAATTCATAAGATACTTGTCGAGTTCACTTACATAATTCTGATCTTCGTGCTTTGCAATAAGGTCACCCATCGGAATCACAATCACAGGTATACGGTTCTCATTCAGTACATAAGAATCAAACCCAAGCACCTGCCAGTCTTCACCCGGCATATCCTTCACCTGCAACAAGGATTGAACTTTTGCCCCTGTAACAGGATTCGTATATGTAATCATGTAAGAGTTCTCCTGGATCTCATCACCGCGATGGCTTCTCTCCGGGATATGTCCTTCACTGAAGCGTCTGGAAATTTCACAGTATCTGTTAAATGCAGGGCTTCCGGGGCGATTGGCAAGCTCAACATTCAGGCACGGGTTTTCAAGGAACGTGTCACACATCATCATGTTCCATAATTCAGCGATGGTCGTCTTAGTCGCATTGACCGGACCGAGAAGAGTTATGACCCGCTGTTTCATAGAAAATGCACCCTGCGGAAGCTCCTCAAATGTCTCCTTTACATAAAAGATATCGTAAGGTTTGCCGCTCTTTTCATCAAAGAAAAGCCGAAGATTTCCGTTTTCACCATATACAGCTCTCATCCCGGCCGGACTTAAAAATGTGCTTTTAACTTTCTTATACAACTCTTTGTCATCGTCACCCAGGAGATCCTCTTTAAGATTAAAGTACTCCAGGCGGTCTTTCGGGCTGCGGCTGGTAAATGCCTCTACATCGGGAAGATCATCCGAGGAAGCAACCAGAAGTTCTCTGGCACTGTTCGTAACAACCACGCTTGCATTTGTAACATAGCTAAATGCATTCTTTCGGCTGATCAACTCATTTCCCGAATCCTTAAACAAAAGCCTGACAAATTCTATCATTGCATTTCCTCCTCATACACTCGTATCTGTCCTGTTCCAGGACCGGTATTCCGCAAATATTCATTGTTTTTGGCAACTGCACCGGTATATACACAGCATACTCCGGCTGTTTTTATGAAAACGGACATGAAAAGTAAAATGAGTATATTTCTGCTTTTCATGTCTGATCTGCAGTCTCTATATTTATTTACTTTTCATGTCAAAGCGGCAGTCTATGTTTTCGTTTATTTTATCTGTGTATCAAAGGAATCTATCAAGTGGAATACTGTCTGAAAGGTTCCGGCTCATGTGATTAACCAAATCGAATTTAAGTATGAATTCGCAAGACAAGGAGGGTAAATACTCATGGATTATTATCGAATAGCACACATGCTTCTCAATCTAATGATTCTCTTTCATCTTCTCTCGTTGCATCTTGCCGCGAAACGTCGAATTCCGGCTTCGGAAACAGCCACAGGATGCAAAACTGTAACCCTCGAAGTAACAGATCACGGCGCAGTAGATAACAACCGGATGCGCATTCTGATTCATAAATTGATGGGGCATCATGAAGTACAGCGTCTGACACTCGGTCTTGGAAGCTACCTGATCGGTTCAAATGCATTTGCAACCTTCTTTCCGCGTTGCATTGCACTCGTAGACAGCTCAGGACTCTCCTTTAAAGTAGCAGCAGTTGTCAAATCCGCAGAAGAGCTCCAGCTTTCTGTCCTCGACGGCTATCTCACCCTAAACGGAGTGACATACGAAACGGATCCCGACACGATTCTTATAGTTCATAGAAATGAGAGTTTCTGGCTGGGACAGGCAGAGGTAAAGATGAAATGAGCATACTTTGTAATACTATGCAGTGCCGGTATGAAACGACTGAACTATATCGCTCACTACCATCTGCATACACATCGAAAGATATGAGGTATCAAAGATGTCTGAAATACTATGTATCCTATTAGTCATGTACATGTCTCTTATAAGGATCCCTTACGGGATATCCGGCTCAGTCGGATGGTGGATAGCCGGTTGTTACGCTCTGCTGATAACAGCTGCATTTATTGTGAGAAATCCTTTTCAGAGAAGCAAGCTGCGCTTTCACGCTATCCGGCCTGCATTGTTATTGAAGGCTCTCGGTCTGATGCTCGGACTTCCATACAGACTTAATTACTCAGACTTCACAGCAGCTCAGACGGTTGCACAGGAAAATTTTCAAAACATACTGTTTGACATTGCTGCTTTTATTATGGGAGTGCTTTTCATCAGAAAACTCAATCTATATCGTACAAAAACCTTTGGGCGGTTTTCTCTGTTGGTCATGCCGCTCTGCCTGCTTCTTGCAAGACTCACAGGTAAGGCTGTACACGGTTCCTACCTCAGTGTTTTCGGAATACTGTCTTTCACCGTGTTTATGATTTTCGCTCCGTATGCGGCGGCATATTCTTTCTGCGACACAACAATTAAGAATCCACTCAACAGGCACCTGACCGCACTTTCCGGAAATGAACTGCTTTACCTGTTCATTCTGCTGATGACTGCCATCCTGTCCGGAAAAATGAATCATGAATATGGTCTGGTTCTTATCTTTACAGGTGCAGTAGGCGGACTCCTGTTCATTCTTTATGGGAGAAGCACTTTCTCAAAGATCTGTCTGTCCTGCATCGCGGTATGGATGTCAGTGCTTGTCACGATGACCAGCTCCAAAGTCAAGACAAGGATCATGGTCATGAATAATCTATCCAATGCTTGGGATAACGGCAACCTTCTGGGAGGTGAAGCAACGCAGCTCTATTATTTTTTTCTTCGTGTGAAAGGAGCCGGTTTTTACGGTTTCGGTAGCGGCCAGCTCAGTGAAAGACTCTACCCTACAGCATTGAATGACTATGTATTTACCACATTGATTTATAACCACGGGCTATTGACCGGCTTTCTTGCTTTCTTACTTGCTACATCAATGTGCCGGGCCATTCTTCGCAGTTACATTACAGATCGTTATGACGGGATTATTAATCAGAGTATCGCAATTATCTTCGGAGCCATCTATATTCTTTCGTTCTTCGGAAATCTCGGATCACTTCCCCTTTCCGGCGTATCTCCGATTTTTATCGCAAGTGCCGGGCACTCAATGGAGGTAGCCGGAGCAATGTTGCTTGGAATGGCTGCCGGGTTATCAGGAAAGTCGGCAGGGTAACAATTCATACGTTCACTATACTAATATAAGGAGCCGTATAGATTTCATCTGTATGGCAGAAATTAAAGCAACAAAAACGGCTTTAACAGAGAAGGAGATTTATCATGTTTATATTAAGAAAACAATTAAGGGCTTTCTATCTGACTCTCGTAGGGCTTTTGGTCATCATTATATCTACATGTTCATTCTTTCAGAAAATGATGACCCTCTCACTTTATGAAAACCGAAAGTACGTCCTGCAGGCTGCCAAAAACACCACTATGGGATGCATTTATGATTCCACGGGTACTCTTCTGGGCTCCGGAACATCCGTTGGTCATGAAACATGGAATACGGACTATTCTGAGTGCATGGGCAACCTTCTCGGACCCTCACCGGAACTCAGCAAAATCAATGCCTACTACTCCCGCAGTTATTATGCCGATATTCTTTTCGGTCAAAAACAGGAACATCTCTCTCTTTCCGACCTTATTAATATTTCCTCAGAGAGAATCGGTGGGAATGTGCAGCTCACAATTGACGCTGATCTTCAAAAATATGCATACGATGTTCTATCGGCAGAGTTTCCTAAATCCGCAGCCGTCGTGCTCAATTATTTGACCGGAGATATCATGGCCGCAGCAAGTGTACCTTCATTTGATATGAACGATGAGGCTTCACTTCACATAACAGAAGAAACAATAACGGATGACAAGGGACAGACCAGGCATAACAGTTACCTTGATGATGAACGTTCTGTCAGCAAAGCTCTTCACGAATTATATATGCCGGGCAGCGAAATAAAAGGACTGCTGTACACAGCTGCACTGACATATGATTCTTCCCTATTCGACACACCGTATACCTGCACAGGGAGCCACACAAATCAGTATGATATAGAAATAAAGTGTGCCGGCGAAACCGCTCATGGCTTCCTTTCAGACATGGCCTCTGCACTTGCTGAATCCTGTAACGGATACGCCGAGATGGTATTTGAAAAACTGAATGCTACAGAAGAAGGGAGAAATACCCTGATGAGAACTATGCAGGCATTTGGATTTGACACATCCATCAGCTACCCGGGACTTGTCTATTCAGACGGCGTGTTTCTGGGACCGGATCCGAATCCCGGAGATTATGAATCCGCTGACGCCTATGAAGAAGCCCTTTTGGAAAAACATTCTATGGAGACTTATTCGGCGATCGGTGGCGGACAGTGCCGCACAACCGTCTTTGGACTGGCAACAGCGTATGCGGCGATAGCGAATCACGGAGTGCTGGTTGAACCACACCTCATCAAAGCAAGCTCTCTCTACCGGGATGAGCCTCTTACTCCTTACATCGGCGAAGATCCTAAAGAAGTTTGCGGTTTTGACGTAGCTGAAAAGATCCTTGATATGATGGAAGGTGTCACCTCAGATGGCACCGGGAAAACAATGGCACTGGAGAACTATCGAGTATTCAGTAAGACCGGGACCGCAGTCCATAATGACAAATCTCTCGAGACTCTGTGGGCAACGGCAATTATCGATTCTCCGGATTGCCCTTATGTAGTCGTTGTGATGCTTGATGATACAGATGCAAATACGCAGACATCTTCAGGGGATGCAGGAAGAATCGTGCATAAGATTCTGCAATATCTGACATGAAAAGCATTGATGATAATGGCATAGAGAAGATGGTAGCTACTTGACACCACATTCGCAGGCGTTTTGTGCCTTGCTCATGCTGGCGGTATGCTGATTAGTTACAAAAAAATAAAAAGTGGTAAAATGCTTTACTATTCATGTCCGAACACAGTCTTCAGGAATTTTATATAGTTATACTGCAAAATCCCTATGGGGCAGTATCCTATCATAACAGTTTTGCATGAACAATACAGACATTAATATTCATGTGGAGGTGACATATGGCTACAAAAGAATTAAACAACAGAACCGGTCGTCTGACACAAGGACTTGAAAGTTTTGACTTTATAGAGCGCAGGACTATCTGGCTCACGGAGGAGATAACCCGTGCAGTATCGGCAAGAGTTATTCGGCAGATTCGCTTTCTTGACAGAAAGAGCAGGGACACAATCACTATCATGATCAACAGCCCCGGCGGCTCCATTACCGACGGACTCGCTATATGCGATATGATGAAAGCTGCGCGCTCCCCCATCGCGACAATTTGCTGTGGTCAAGCCCTTTCTATCGCGGCGGTTATTCTCACCTGTGGCAGAAAGGGGCTCAGAAAGAGCCTGGCGCACAGTGACATCTTGATTCAGCAGGATATAGACAATATGTTTCGTCAGGAGAAAGCAGAAGAGCCTGCATATCTGCATATGCAAAAAAAGAGAGGTGACATCAGCAGGCTGTTGGCCGAGATGACAGGGCAGCCTCTTGAGAAAGTTGTCCTGGATACCAGATACAGCAGCTACCTGTCACCCGAGGAGGCGATTGAATACGGCTTGATTGACGCTATTTTGTGAGATCGTGCTGAATACGAATTTAATAACTCCGAATGTATAAATCCCCCGCTGGCGATTAGCCGGTGGGGGATTCTTTGCGTGAAGTTCGCTGTTTTACGGGGCACGCATCTATCGATTCATGCTTTGGAAATACCTGTTCTCATTCTGAACATAGAATGTGTTAATCCTCTATCTATCGGGACACCCATTTCTACTTTGCTTGTCTGTAATGGGACGCAGGTATTCATCCTGAATTGTGTCAATCCCCTATCTATCGGGACACCCATTTCTACCTCACCCTTAAAATTGCTTGATTTTATGCGGCCTCCCAGCCTCAATTTTGCAGGTATTTGTCAGACAATTCTGGCAAAAGGCTCGTTTTTGGGTTTTTAACACTTTTGTAATAATTTTCGACTCTTTTCTAAAAATACGCAAACTACCCATTGCACGCTATCTCCAATTTTCCGATATGGTCACGGTTCTGAACATTGACTCCTTATGGTTAAATGCATCCGGGCTGCCCTGCAGCCCGGTAACACTCATTCAACTATCCGGTCGAATCGATCATCATGCTGAACCCGAAACCATGTCCGGCACTCTGCACAGCCTGATTCTACAATGCTTTACTAAGCAACAGATTAAATCTCATTTCAAAGAGCATTCTATGATAATTATATTACCATACTTCTAATTTTTATAACATATCAAATACAACCCAAAGGTAATATGGATTGTAATAGAATATCTTGATTATCTTGATGGAAATATTCTTATCCAAGAAATTAATTGGATTTGATTAGTCTTGTTCTTATTTGAATACTTTGAGAGATGCAAAGTTCTCATATATAGCAGAATACACAAATACCACTAACTGTTCATTCCCCATTCCCAAGCGCTTTGTTTCTTGAACGTCCCCGCGCAAATGATTGCTTTTGTCCGAAATGGCCCATCAGGGACGATTCTTGACCATCAAGAACCGTCCCCGATGGGTCTTCGATGCCAGCCGCAGCTGCCATACATTATGTCGCCAATTCCTGATATAGCCTCATCAGCTCCGCTACGCAGTCCGATTCTGACATACTGGTCGCAAATCCGTAAGCCTTCATAACCGCCGCATTATTTCGGTCATGTGCATGCCGAAGCTCTATCGGCATCGTCAGCGGATCATATAAATCTGCAAGACTGCTGTCCGGATACAGATCACGGGCATCCAGAATCTCCTGGGCGGTCTTTTCGATTCTCAATTTCTCTTCCGGAGCGGGCGAGGGCCAGGGGAAATTGTTGTAAACGATGTCCTTTGAATAGCGATAATCACTCTTTAATCGTCCACATACAGTTCGCATCCATGCCATATGTACATTCGACTCCAATACCCCGAAATGATAAATTGTCGCATCCGGAATGATGAGATTCAGATTTGTGGAAATCGTATTCTTATCAAGAAAGCCAAGCGGAATGTATCTCCTTCTTTCCGAAGATGCACTCGGCACAACAATATATGTTTTGGGATTATACGTCTCACGAAATACCGTCGGCGTATCAGCAAGAAGACGCGTTCTCTTATCCGAGCTTGCAAGCCTCATTTGCCTCACACATTCTATTCTTTCCATAACCAGCGGCATTTTACGAAGCTCCGATGGATTGGCGTCTACAAGCCACAGACACCATCTTTTCTTATTATTAATAAACTCTCTGGCACCAATAAGTCTTTTGATATATTTCTTCGCAAGAGGTTCTTTGGCAAGGAAATCCTCGAGTTCTTCATCTTCAATTATCAGGTTTCCGCCATCTGTAGGCTGGCAACCTTTAGTTATCGCCGGCACGTCACATAATGGCTTTTTCCTGCTTTCGATAAAAACAGTAGGACCATCTGTCAGGTACGGGGAAATATTATCAACATACTTGCATTCGCCATTTGTGTAAATTGCTCTCTTCGCGCCATCCATGCCGGATGAAAACCCAATAATTACACAGTGTACATGCGCTTTCGAACTCGCCTCGCTGTCCCAGACAAATGCAGTATGCGCAAAATCAATATGTATCTGATATTTCTCAAACAGATGCTTCCAGAGAGCAGACACCTGCTCTCCCTGTGTAATGGAATTGGTAGAAACAAATGCTGTCTTGATACCCGTCTTGTCTGAAAATTCGGCAGCTCTGGCATACCATCCTGATACATAATCCAATACTCCAGCCCTGCTATTTTTATCGAACAATGACATTAACTCTGCCTTCTGAGCCTTGGTCATATATTGTGCTCCGACAAAGGGCGGATTACCCATCACATAATCCACCTTTTCTTTTGGCACCACGTTTTCCCAATCCAATTGCAGTGCATTCCCTTGCACAATATTTGCATATGATTTGAGCGGGAGAAAGTCAATATTTGTATGTATAATCTCCTGCGTCGCCCGGATCATCTGCTCTTCCGAAATCCAGAGCGCCGTCTTAGCAACTGTAACCGCAAAGTCATTGATCTCAATTCCGTAAAATTGACCGATGGACACCCGAATAGAGTATTCTCCGCCGACATCCAACATAATCTGACCGGCGACCTCGCTGCGATCAGCGGCAATTCTTTGCCGTATGACTTCATTTTCAAGCCTGCGAAGCGACAAATAGGTCTCCGTTAGAAAATTTCCGGACCCGCACGCCGGATCCAAATATCTCAATGAAGCCAGTTTATCCTGAAAGTCAGCAAGCCTTTTCTTGCGTGTCCGCACAACCGATATTTCTTCAATCTCCGCAAGCTCAGCCCTCAAATCATTAAGAAAAAGGGGATCAATAACCTTGTGGATATTTGCAATCGAGGTGTAATGCATACCGCCCGAGCGCCGGGTCTCCGGATTCAGAGTCGACTCGAATACAGCCCCAAAAATCGTTGGGGAAATACTGCTCCAATCGAAATCCTCGCTCGCATTCTTCAGGAGAAGGCTGCGTATCTCTTCGGTGAACGGTGGGATTTCGATATTCTCATCGGAGAACAAACCGCCGTTCACATATGGAAAGGCTGCAAGTTCTTCGCTCAAATACGGATCGCGCACACTCTCCGGTTGATCCAAAACCCGAAACAGCTCAATCAGAGCCCTTCTCATATATTTTGTTGGAATTGATTCAAGGTAGTCATGAAACATCGCATGGCTTCCAAAAAGACCCGAATCTTCGGCGTAAAGGCAGAAGACCAGACGAACACACAGCGCATTCAGGCTTTCCTGAGAGTGGGAATTTGAAGGATTTTTATACTGCTTATAAAATGCATCATAAAGTCTGCCCACAATCTCGCCGGCCTGCATGGAGATTTTCATCTCCTCAGAGAGGGAAGCGTGTTCTTTTTTAACAAGAAATTCCAGCCGGTAAGCAGCATCCTGCAGGGCTTCCAGCCGGATAATTTCAGGATCCTGACCTGGCCTATTCTGGTCGTAAATCCAAAATTCCTGAAAATTACAGGCAACTATGTAGCGGGGCATTTCGTCGAGAGGCATGTTGTTTGCATACCTCTTCGCCTGTTGGTAGGGTGTGAGCATAAAACTGCCGGACTGAGGTTCAGGTCTGCTCAAATCTTTTGATACACTCTTCTGCTCAATCAAGACTCTCGTTTCAGGAAGATATACATCAATATACTTCTGTTGCCCGTCCACGACGACAGGTCGCTCGAACTGCACATTTTGCTCAATAGCAGTCAGACCATACACATTATGAAGCAGGGATACCCAGAATAGCTGGCAATCCTGTTTTTCATTGCCTTTGCCGCGCCAATGGCTTATGAACTTGCGCGCTGCTTCTCTGCGTTCGGCTTCAGTCATGATTTTCCTCCGTTGATTATGCAAACCCAGCTATAAGACGATTCAAATGTTCAAGTCCCCCACCGGTTGGCGGGGGATTCTTTGTGCAGAATTATTTGTCTATTATAATATCCATTTCTACTAACAGATTGATAATTGTAGGCATACTATCAATAACCTGTATTAATCCCCCATTTATCGGGACACCCATTTCTACCTCTGCGTGCAAGGACAATGGGATAAGCAGATGGATTCCTGTGTCAATCCCCTATCTATCGGGACACCCATTTCTACATATATAAGGAAAGCGGCAGAAGTCTTCGGACGATTGTGTCAATCCCCTATCTATCGGGACACCCATTTCTACCACCTCTTACCGATGATGTGACAGTTTTTTAAGGTGTGTCAATCCCCTATCTATCGGGACACCCATTTCTACGGGGAATTAAAAATGTGTGATGATTTGTCATGGATGTGTCAATCCCCTATCTATCGGGACACCCATTTCTACAATTTTTATGGAGGAGGAAAAAATGAGACTCATTGCAGTGTCAATCCCCTATCTATCGGGACACCCATTTCTACAGTAAGGACAAGGAGGTACTATGGATTACATAGAGCTTGTGTCAATCCCCTATCTATCGGGACACCCATTTCTACTATGGAGCTCCCAGAGAAGTCATTTGGAAAGCTTAATGTGTCAATCCCTATCTATCGGGACACCCATTTCTACGATCTAGAACATGAAGAAAAAACTTTTATTTGCCCCGTGTCAATCCCCTATCTATCGGGACACCCATTTCTACCGACGAGGTCGTCATGCGCATGGCAACCCCCAAGTCACTGTGTCAATCCCCTATCTATCGGGACACCCATTTCTACGTTTTGTTGTCACCCTCCTCCTCTGGGCACTTTTTATAGTGTGTCAATCCCCTATCTATCGGGACACCCATTTCTACCAGGGATTCTCCGCAAGAACCGCTGTTGGAACCGTTTGTGTCAATCCCCTATCTATCGGGACACCCATTTCTACGGAGGTGGTGCTAAATGAAAAACAAAAAAGAAACCACCTGTGTCAATCCCCTATCTATCGGGACACCCATTTCTACTTCTTCTCATCAATTGCGTTTATATGTTTAGGTTTCTCGTGTCAATCCCCTATCTATCGGGACACCCATTTCTACGAACTAAAATGCCAGAATTGTGGTGCAAGTGAACTGTGTCAATCCCCTATCTATCGGGACACCCATTTCTACGGCAATAAAAAATGGGGTAATAAGAATATGTATTCCTTGTGTCAATCCCCTATCTATCGGGACACCCATTTCTACGAACCACGCGGCTGGTGGTCAGCCCGTACCAAGATCGAGGTGTCAATCCCCTATCTATCGGGACACCCATTTCTACCACTTATGAATAACAAGAGCACAGCGGCAGGTAAAGAGATGTGTCAATCCCCTATCTATCGGGACACCCATTTCTACCATATAGAGAGGAGGAAGGGGGTCTCCTCATTGAATATGTGTGTCAATCCCCTATCTATCGGGACACCCATTTCTACTTTATGCTAACGATGGTTGGGACGGAAAGTTTACTGACCTGTGTCAATCCCCTATCTATCGGGACACCCATTTCTACCACTAAACCGCTGTAGCTAAACTGGTTAGCACCGTATTGTGTCAATCCCCTATCTATCGGGACACCCATTTCTACAAAGTTAAAGATCGTTGTTTGGCCATAATGACTATGTGTCAATCCCCTATCTATCGGGACACCCATTTCTACAGGGATATGGCCGACTATTTGAACGAAGTTGACGCAGGTGTCAATCCCCTATCTATCGGGACACCCATTTCTACCCTCACCCTCAAAATTGCTTGATTTTATGCGGCCTCCCAGCCTCGATTTTGCAGGTATTTATCAGACAATTCTGATAAAGGGCTTGTTTTTGGGTTTTTAACACTTTCGTAATACTTTTTGGCACTTTTCTAAAATTGCGCAAACTACCCCTTGCACGCTATCTCCAGTTTTCCGATATGGTCACGGTTCTGAACATTGACTCCTTATGGTTAAATGCATCCGGGCTACCTCGCAGCCCTGCAACACTCATTCAACTATCCGGTCGAATCGATCATCATGCTGAACCCGAAACCATGTCCGGCGCTCTGCACAGCCTGATACTACAATGCTTTACTAAGCAACAGATTCAATCTCTTTTCAAAGAGCATTCTATGTTATTTATATTATCATATTTCTGATCTTTATAACATATCAAATCTTATATCTCAATCAACCACTCATACCCGTTCTCCCTCTTACGTCTCACCAATATTCCCATCTCCAGCTCCAGGCTATCCGTATCCTGCTCGTCGAAGATCCGTTCCAGCTCGCGCTCAATCTTTCGGACCGAGTTATCAATCCCCCTCCTCTGCTTCTTAAGTTCGACAATCTTCACCGCCAGACTCTGAGCTTTCTTGTGAACATTCATTTCCTCCGCAAGAGACTGAGACTTCTCCTTAGTCAGCGTCTGGCTGATTGGCAGCGTGACCTGTTCCGCCTCATCCGTTGACAGAGAGATTGCATGCAGAACCGGCGATGGGTAGCACTTCTGGCTCCGCTTAAATACACAATTACAGCCGATTTCCGCAGTCACCCTCTTATACTGCTCGCGCAGCTTCCCGCAGCTCACCGGCTTCTCCGGGCATTTCCTGATGAACCTCTCAGTGACATTATACTTGTAATTCAGAGTGTAACTCATGATCTGATGCACGAATCTCTGTCCCTCTTCCCCCACATGCGCAAATACATACAGTACAGACAGTCGTTCAAAATGTGTCAGGTAACCGGTATCATGCGCTTTCCTGCACAGATAGCGCATCAGGTTGCATTTTCCCAAAATCTCTGAGACATTGGATGGAATATCGCCAAATATCTGAAGATCCTCGTCAACTACCCTTTTTAAACTTTCATCCTGCTGCTCCGATTTGACGGCCAGAATCTTTTTCACATCATTGACGGTATAACGTGGCGAGTTATCCATCCATTCCAATTCATTGCCGCATGACGACAGATCACTATTCAGAAGTGCGGAGTGAACGCCCGCTGATGAATTTATGCTGAGAGGGAGCTTGATACACTGGCCGTTCTTCCCAGTCTTAAGCTTCGTCTTATTAGGAAAGAATTCCAGAGTAAAGTCATTCCCTACCTTATCCGAAATATCTTTTTCCAATATGTCCTGAAGCATATTCACGTAATAAGTCGGAATCCACTTGTCAAAGAAAATCCAGATATGATATCCACGATACCCGCTGAACTCATAGCGAACTTCTATATTCTTCCTGTGGAACCACTTGCCGATTTCCAGCGCAACGACTGCGGCCCCTTTTAGGTATTCTCCTATCTTTTCTTTATCTCCGGCACATTCAATCAGAACCCTCTTTGAAATATCAAGATCAATCATCATTGTCTTCACCGTAGAATTCTGGCGCTGATTAAAGGAGGCGACTATGCATTCTCCCTGCAAGTGTTTCCTTATGGTATCCTTTGTCAGCGGTTCCATCTGGTCCCGCACCTGCTTCTTACCATCAACATAGTCAACCAGTGCATACATATCTTCGCGACCAACAAAAAGATTCATGAACTTATCTATCAATTCGTCGGTCACCGGCATATGGAGAGAATTACTGCCTGACTTTGCATTTTTCAATACATCGCCAATATTTTCATGAATCACTTCTTTCTTAGCATCCATATCTTCGATATAGGATGAAATCTTACCGGCGACATCATACTGATGAAGATCAGAATACAGCTGCATCAATTCAATGAAGTTATCCTTGCTTTTCTCCTTTTCGAGATCTTCATAAACCTTCAGCAAACCTGCTATTTCCGTCTCGCCTTTTATCTCTAAAGAACCGCAGAATCCATAAAGCTGCTCGTATTCCGCAAGTATAAGATCAAATCGGGATATATCTTTCCACACTTTCATGAGATACGTCGCGATATCCTGATAAATGTTCGTAAAATGCCGTCTCTGATCCGCGATCTGCATAAGTTCCGACTGAGATCTCACCATTGAAACCACAGTTGCATACTCGAGTATATCACCGATTTCCCTGTTTCCTCGAAAATACTGCTCCCACCCGTTCAGGACCTCTGACATTTTCCGGAGTCTCACCTCACAATCCTCATTCCGATTCATGAGCCAGATGGTTTCAAGCCTTCCCGAGAGTTGCTGTTCCGCTTTTGCGGTGATAGCTTTTCCGTTTTCATCAAAGTGATACCCAAGAAAGTCCACTCCGTTCTTTAATTCCGTCAGAATTGTTTTCTTTTCAGAGATGGTAAGACCAAGTGATGAAAGCAGATTCTGTGCTTTCTCGAAAGCTTCGGTCATGTCTTCCCGCGTCTCCCCCAAAAGAAGCATGTCATCGGAATACCTGAGATAATAACATCCGCTTTTCATCATCTCGTAGTCAAACTTCATCAAATAGATGTTGGATAATACAGGCGCGATACTTGACCCCTGATAGATTCCGAGTGTCTTTTCCGTAAGCTCTCCGTCTTTATCGACCGACGCCGAACAGCTTTCCATGTGAATCAGGTTAATAACGTCATCTTCTCTGATTTTTTCACGGAGGATTCTTTCCAGGATCTCCCACTGCATCGTATCAAAAAATTTGCGAATATCGATTTTCAGAACCCATGTATACTTTCCGGCAGAAGTCTTTTTATCGATTTCCGCGACTGCCAGAAGAGCTGATTTATTAGCACGATAAGCATATGTCTGTGTCGAGAAATTTCCATCATACATGCGCCTGAGTTCCTCTGCAAGTGACTGCTGCACTACCTTATCCCGCATGCAGTAGAGGGCAATCTGCCGTTCTTTGTCTTCCTTATAAATCGTTACAAGTTTCACAGGTTTACACTCATAAGTTTTGTTTCTGAGTTCCTGGCATAATTCCTTGTTTGCATCGGCAGACGCACTGTCATACATATCCCAGGTAACGCCGTCCACTCCGGCTGAAGGCTTATTAACTCTTGCTTTACCCCAGGCTGCGTTCAACTTCTGTAAATCAATGATCTTGTTGTACAGACTCATAATGCTCCTCCTCTCTAAATACACATACGGTAACGACCTCGGTATATCGGCGTTGGTTACAATTCAACTATCTTATGCGTTTTCATCGATTCCTGAATCCGGTTTATCCACTTCCGGAATTCGACACGACTCGCATATCTCAGTTCATACCACAATAACATCTTCCTGCGCTTCCGATTCTGATTCCTCCTCTATCCCAATGACCGAGATAGCATCCTTGCATTTCTTACAAAGCTTATAAATTCTGATGTTTCCTTCTTCCTCTTCTTTCATCAATGCGAGAAGCTCCCTGTACAATGTTCCAAACCGCTCCTTCGAAAGTTCACATTCGAAAACGCTGTACTGGCGATGTGTTCCATAGTTCTTCAAAGTCTTGAATATTTTATTCCTGATTTTGGTTTCGCTGATATCATAACTAATTACGTAAAACTCTGTTTTGCATGTACCTGCATTTCTTATTCCATCTTCTTCTCTCTCCTCCCGCTTCATTTACGAGCTATTACCGATTAATTCGAGTTTTCCCACCTATAAGGCTCATATATTCCTTTCTGCTGAATTGCTGCTCTCAGCTTATCTGTCTGTTCACGAATCCGGGCCCGAAAGCCGGTATCACCGGAAGATGTATCCGTCCCGTTCATCCACTTCTCATAAGCCGTGCAGAATCGTTTGAATCCGTCTTCATTCAATATAACAACGCCTTCCTCCGGAATATCAAAATCATATTTTGAGACCATACCTTTATTGAATATTTTCAGGACGAGCCTGTCGATGACCGGCTGTCTGAATTCCTCTACAATATCCAAAGCCAGCGATTGCCGGCCATAACGAATACCGTGAAGGAAACCGAGATAAGTCTCAAATGACTGAGCGGCCAATGCATTTGTCACTTCTTTCGTAAGCAGAGTATAGCCCAGGCTTAGCAGGACATTTATCGGATTCTTCGGTGGCCTGCGTGACCGCTTTTCGAATTTGAATTCACAGGAAAACATCTGAGCATATGAGTGAAAATATATATTGCTACAGATTCCTTCTACGCCCATAAATTCCATCTGAGCATTTTTTCCTTCCAACGACTTTTTATGCCTGCTCATTGCCTCCACATCAGCCCTCCAGTCAAAATCGACATCCCATCTCCAGCCTTTAATAACCGCCATCTGATTCTCTATCTTGTTAGCGACGATGATTCTGGCAGTTTCATTCCGATATTCCTTATCTTCGTAACAATCATACTGCTGCATCCGAAGAAAGATGTTTTTGGAAGTATCTGAGGCAGTGTGCCCCAGATACTTTCCCTGATAGCTGAAATAGCTAATGTCGATACCTTTCTCAAGCAGCATGGCGAGTGCCTGAGATGAAATCTGTACACCGCCGAAGATTGCTATGTTGTCTATGCTGCCGGCAGGACGCTCAATGAGAGTATTACCGCCTTTGGTAATGCATATGCGTTCACCGCTCTTTGTCAGCATCGCTCCCTGCTCTCTTACATATAGTGCTGCCATAACTGCCTCCTCTCCTGCTGCTCAATTTCACTGCATCTCTGCCATGACCGGTGTCCGGCTGTCAGCTTCCGATTGAAGCATAATATCTTGATCGGAGCGGGCTTACCCACTGTACGTCATCCGAGTACTGCTTCATGCTGATTCCTTCCAGGCTGCAGTACTTTACAAGAACATCGATAACAAAATCTCTGAACTTCATATAATCTGCTTTTCCTACAGGGCCAAGACCATGAGCGAAAATACTGTTATTGCGGAGATAAACCATCTGCCTCAGTTTTTTGATGAAAACAATGTCCCTCCCATCAGGCATTTTGCAAATGTCATCCCCCATCGCCAGCAGAAGCATATACCCGTCTAAAAGTGTAATCTGATCCGGAAGAAAGCGGTTGTACTGACGGCCGAACATCTGCTCTCGAATAGCGTTCATATTGTCGCGGATTCTGTCCAGGTCAATCTTGCCTTCCAGTTTAACTTTCGAATAAGCAAGTGCTGAATAATCCATCCGTGAAGCGTACAGATTATAGTGAATCAGGCGACGCTGCTCAATCATCTCGAGAAGCCTGTACATGAGAAGCGACGCCATATCATACTTCTCCTGTTCTTCACGAACCATGGCATTCTGAAGCATGGTAAACATCAGTGATGACATCATGTCCTTATTTCTGAGGATTTCCTCCTGTCTGCGTTCACGAACCATCAACGGGATGTTACTGAGGCGGCTGAGAATCTCTCCCTGTCTGAGAAAGAGCTTTCGGAAGTCCATCATAAGAAAGGTCTTGTGTGTTCTGCTGTCCCTGCTCATATTCTGGTTGAGACGCTTCATATAGGCATTGGCTGCTTCAAAATCAAGGGCATCCCATGCTTCGTATGCTCCGGCCAGAAGGTACGCAAAATCCAACTGCGTTCTGACATCAGGTTCCGGGACAGACTCTTTCAGTTCTTCAAACCGATCTTTCGCCGCCGAATAATTATGCTGCTCGAATAGTGTGACCGCTTTTCCGACTTCAAGATCTCCGAAAATACTGATAGGATTGTCAATAAAAAACAGATTTTCTGTACCGGGATTTGGCTTTCTGAAATCTTCCAGATAATCATCACAGCCGAGGTAGATGAGCTGTACGTTGATAAGTGCGCCTGCCATTGCTGCCGCCGTCGCCATGGCTTTCGTTCCGCCTGTAAAGTCAATATAGATTCTCTCCGGCTTTCCCCACTTCAGATAACTGTCTTTGATTTCGCGGTACAGGGTAAGAGGATCCGTTTCTGTGACGCGTTCTTTCTGGTAGCGGCTGACCTCAAGGTCACAATACCGAACGATGCGATCGAGTGTCTTCTCTGATTTCTCCGTGTAGAGGAAGAGAATCTTCCTCGGATTCAGAAGGTTGATATTGAGAACCAGCGGTTCATAAGACATTCCTACTGACATGATCAGGTAATCAACTTTTTCAAAAAGCTTACCCTTATTCCTCTTCTGATAGTCCTTTTCAATGAGTGACATGAGATTCTGCTGGTAGAAGATGTCTGCCTCTCTTCTCTGTTCCAGAGTTTTCCGCTCAAGCTGCATCCATTCTTCCGTTTTCTTCTTAAGTGCTGCGTTCATAGTGTCTCTCCTTTCTTTGTGATTTGCTGTTTTTGTTTATGTATTCAGTATACCCTTTCATATTTTTAGATATTTGTACATGAACAGTAAATATTATCAGATTTCTTCTGAAGTCAAAAAATAACCCGTCAGCGATTAGCTGACGGGTCTAAGACTCGTGTGAAAGATCCTATATTGCGGAATGCACAAATATTAATATAGTGGGTCAATAGCTCTGTTGGGCAAAGGACAGGGTTGCAATCTCCTATCAACCGGAGGGATCCTTGAATTTCGTGCTTTGCGGCGAGAGCGTACGATAGTTCGAATCCATCGCTGCGTGGCAACTCCCCTATATGTCGGGACACCCATTTCTACCTACATTAACCAGCGCAATTTCTGTGATAGTTGGGATGTGTCAATCCCCTATCTATCGGGACACCCATTTCTACTAGACGATCAAAAGAGGGAAATCGAGCGCATCAAAAATGTGTCAATCCCCTATCTATCGGGACACCCATTTCTACCTGTCAATTTTAGGAGTGCCCAAAGATTCAGATTTATTGTGTCAATCCCCTATCTATCGGGACACCCATTTCTACGTACTGGCAAGAGCCAGACAAGAGCAAGGCACAATTGGTGTGTCAATCCCCTATCTATCGGGACACCCATTTCTACCCTCACCAAGGCTGAGGCGCAGGCTCTGGACTTCGACCTGTGTCAATCCCCTATCTATCGGGACACCCATTTCTACGGAATATTTATGATTAGAACAGGGTTAACAAGCGTCGTGTCAATCCCCTATCTATCGGGACACCCATTTCTACAGCCAGTAGCTTTTTTGCTGCTGTAGATTTGCTTCTAGTGTCAATCCCCTATCTATCGGGACACCCATTTCTACAACATTATTATACTAGGAGGAAACAAAATGAAAATGTGTCAATCCCCTATCTATCGGGACACCCATTTCTACTGTGTCAGAGAATGACCAGGTTATCCTTATCAAAGTCGCGTGTCAATCCCCTATCTATCGGGACACCCATTTCTACCCTCACCCCCAAAATTGCTTGATTTTATGCGGCCTCCCAGCCTCGATTTTGCAGGTATTTATCAGACAATTCTGACAAAGGGCTTGTTTTTGGGTTTTTAACACTTTTGTAATAATTTTTGGCTCTTTTCAAAAATTGCGCAAACTATCCCTCGCACGCTATCTCCACTTTTCCGATATGGTCACGGTTCTGAACATTGACTCCTTGTGGTTAAATGCATCCGGGTTGCCTCGCAGCCCGGTAACACTCATTCAACTATCCGGTCGAATCGATCATCATGCTGAACCCGAAACCATGTCCGGCGCTCTGCACAGCCTGATTCTACAATGCTTTACTAAGCAACAGATTCTATCTTTTTTCAAGGAACACTTTCTCTACTTATATATTACCATAACCCTGCCTGATGCGGGGGTATGAAATGCAATTTCCTTTTTTATCCTACGATTCTTACTATACCGTTTACAGCAGTTTCATATAACTCTACGCTCACCCGGAGTCTTATTGAATTAATTGCAAGTCTGTCATACCAATACTAAAGAACCGGGTACCCCCTGAAGCCTGCGAATCGGAAAACAGCCGTCTTTCGAATCTCCTCACCGACCTTCTCTTCCCGTACAATTCTTTCGGACACCGCGGATACAACCTCAATACCCGCTTTCTGAAGAAGACTGATTATCGCATATGTCAATGTAAATTCTCCCTGACACATAACAGCAAAACTACTATTTCGTGTTTTATCACTCTCGTTCTCTGCGCTTAAGCTATCATCTTCGATCTTATCTTTCCTATCTACGATTTCCGCAACAATTTTCTCAGCCTTCTTCACAATATCGTCTGAAGTGAAATCTACCGGGACGGCAGGGAATGGATAGTCATAGACTTCGCCATATAATTTTTCAACCTCCCTTACTTGCTCCGTTGGCCAGTTGGCGGATGGATGATTTGACAGATTAATTAACATGTTCTGCTGCACCTCCCTCACTGATACAATTAAGTGAGCGAATGTCTCTAACGTACAGTTCCATAATTTTTATAACATCTGTAAGTTCCGGTCTCTTATCTTTCAATTCTTTCCCGCTGTCGCTGCTCACTGCGTGATTGAATTTATTCCTGCTGCTTTTGAGCACGTTATGCATTCGCATAATTCTGCCGACTTTCTCATATTCAATTGGCAGTGCCTGTGTTTTGAAAAGTATTTTTAGCTTCTTTTTGGAACCAGAACTTTTCTCTGCAATTGTCCCTTTTTCCTTTTCGCCGTTATTCTCCGATTCTTTATACGTTCCAACTGTGACCATTTTTTTAATTGGAAGAGCTCTCTTCATGCCTTGCTCCAGTTCAGCTTTACCGGTGTAAACTGATAATTCCGGAAAAGCTTTAAACGCTTTACACAAATCATGATTCTGTGAAAGTATTCTCGCCCTTACATAAAGGCAGTTACGAATATCATTATCATCCTTAAAGCAATTCTTCATTTTATCATTAAAGGAATCAAAGGCATTTCCTACAGGGGATTTAAAATATCCTTCTGCAGCTTTTTCCGCTATCTTGATATCATCACCATCAAAATACAGGATTTTCTTCTCATAGAAATACTCCGGCATAAGAGCTTCTATAAATGTAAGTGCCTGCTGATACTGTTTTTTTTCAAGACATCGCTCGATTATGTCAAGGCTGGTTCTTTTATTCGAATCCAATAATACTCCGTAATCTTCTCTTATCGTATTATAAAAGATCGGCAGAAGCGCATTTTTAGAATTAAATGATTCCCCCTCTATCACCTTTATAACCTCACCCAGAGAATCCAACCCCTCTGTGTATAGATAAGGGTCACAAAACTGTGTTCCGTCAGATATCAGCTTCATAGCAGCTATGAGTTCCTGGATTTCCTTTGTTCCGCCACTGGAATTCGATTCATAGTACTCTTTCAGGACATCAACATTACCAAAGTGCATAAAATCACTCATGCCCGATACAAAACTCAGTGATTCAAATGCATTAAACTGATCAATTATTCGTTGTTCGTCAGTTTCATCCGAATATTCTGTACCATATATTCCTGCAAGATTGATATCCGTGAATTTGTTAAGCAAAAATGCAACGATATTGGTCAGCAGAGAAACATCTCTTATCCCGCCGTGCGTATCGACCCACAGCCGCACAGGTTCATTAGTGTTCTCTGCCTGATATTCTCGAATTCGATCTACTGCAGTCTTTATTGCCTCTTCAGGATTACTCAGTTCTATCCGACGGTTTCCAAAGATACAGTTTGAAGCGAATTTATACTCAGGAGATTTTTTAATTCGTTTCTCAAAAAATTCGACAGCGGAAAGATCACTCTCATCTCCAACAGGTTTCGACAGTCTGCGGATTCTCTTACCGTTTTCAATCTCTTCATCTCCAATGTGCTGCGATGCTTCTGTCTTATCTGTAGTCATGCTGAAGATATAGACATCTTCAGAGGTACATTTGCTCAAAATATACCGAACAACCGGTTCAAGCTGGCTTTGGCAATCTATGATATCCGTCCTTTCCGGTGTCTTAAAGTCATTGATATAAATTGGATTATGCAATGTACTCATTGCAAGAAGTATAAAATTCCTCATTTATACTATTCCCCCATCATGATTGCACGAGTTATTGCAACATGCTTAATATTACAGTTATCATTTCTACTAAATATTTCACTTCTGAAAAATAAGAAGATTATCCATTCGATGTTATTTATTTAATTTTTTAATACGATCAGTCATCATTGCCTCTATCGTCACTCTCTCTATCCCTGCGGAACATCAGTTTGTAAAGTGTTACCAAAGCATAAATAAAGGCTATGATTATCAACACAGATATCACACCATATGTCCAGAACTGCCATACTTCAGGAAATGCCGTTCCGTCTGTCATCTTTTTTATAATTTCTATCAGCTGTTTCCCGTCTACTAATGCTGATATCACAGCAAGTATAGATATGACGGCAACCATCTGATTCATCCTGCGGTCTCTTTGAGCCTCAAGTTCCGATATCTCTTTCTCATGCTGATTCTGCTTTCTCAGAGCTTCAGCTTTTTCTTCCTTCTCCTGCTGTTCTTTTATTGCCAGAAGCCTGCGTTCTTCCGCTTTTTCTTCCCTATCCTGACGCGCTCTCTCTTCCCGCTGCCTCTGCTCCTCTCTCTCCCTGATGTCGCGATTATGTCGTTGAATAGCGGCAATAGCGTCGAGTCCGCTGCTCACACTTCTCACGCTTTCTTTTATCCGAAGTCGTTCAATTAAATACTCATAAAAGTCATTTTGATGCCCCATCATACTGACAGATGCATTGACACTTTTTATATAGAATGTATTAATTTCTACAATTAAATCTTCCAGTTTTTGCTGTGTAGTCTCGTCCCGAATATAATCTTCGGGTCTCGACGGCAATTCTTCTGCAATTTTTCCGGCATACATTATCAGGCTGTAATACTGATGAAGAACCAGGATATATAGAAGAAAGTAATCAAGCATGATTCTGGTCTTCATGGTGGATTCAAAAAACGATCTGTTTGCATCAGTTGGTACATAATAGTATCCGCAGCCTTCGTGAGAGGCGTAGCAGCAGACATTTGCAAATAAAAACCTGGCCTCTCTCAAATCACTCTCTGAATAAAGATAACTTCGCTTATATCCGTTAGATAGGTAAAATGCGTATTCGGGCAATCTTTCGATTTTTTCTTCGGGAATCCCGACATAATTAAAAAGGGTGGCTTTCTCCGGAACAATGATTTTGCTGTCGGTGCGCTCTTCAACATTCTGCATCGTATCTGTGCTGAACTCAAAGTATCTGAGCTCAATCCCGTTTCCTGCCAATGACTGCAGGATTTCACCAGCCCAATGCCCAAGTGTAAATCTTCGGAACATCGTTCCCCTGACTGTGTCACCCGGAAGCTCTGGTTCATTTTCATGAAGTGCTTTTCCGTTTCGTGTTACTGTCTTCTGATCAAAACGATAAAAGCCGTCGTCACCGGCTGCAATTTTTCTGAGTATCTCATCTCGGTTTTCAACCTGAAAATGAAATCTCGGATCCATAGCGTACAGCACTGCTCCGCTTTTCTTTCTCTCTTTTCGATTAAGCTCCTTTAGATAATATTGAAACAGAATCAAATCCTCTTCATTCATCTGCTCTTTTTTATCTATCTCCAGTTCATACCAGAAAAATCCAATAGAATTATAGAAGAGATATATCCCCAACTGACTGACATGAATAGTAAAATATTTATCTTTTGATTGATCCGGGAACCAGGCGAGAGTCTTGGGGGTATCCGAAAGTTGCGCAGGATCAATATCCCAGACACTTCCTATAGAGTGGCGGTCATCCGGCTGGTCAGAAAAATTACGAAGAATATGATCATAGATATCCTGCTCCTGATAATCATATTTCCCTTTGTTTTTCGTATACGCATTTTTCCGGCACGTATAACCAGGGGCTTCCCTGAGCCCCCGGAACATATCCTGATATGTGCCATTCCATCTAAATGAGATTATGTAGCGAAGTCTTTGCATGTGATCTCCTATTGATTATGACTGTTGCTATTTTAAGGACGCCTCTGAGTTTTTGACGCGGCGCACATGGTGCGAAGCACCTTCCTTTATGCGCGGCTGTAATCCGCCGTGCCTAAGCATGCGTAACAATGCTCCAGTGGAGCATTGTGTAGCGGAGGCTTTTAATCTCAGACATGGGTTTGTATCCCATGTCTGAGACAAGTTTCATTTTGCGCATTCATTATAAACTCACGTCACGAGAATTCTGCATCGGAGATAAAAACATCTCCGGATATCATTATAACATGGATACCAATATAGCGATAATGATAAGGAAAAGTATAAGTCTGAACACTTTAGCACAGAAAAGTGAAAAGCGATCACCAGCTGTATTGACATCGGCAATGAAATCCGAGCCGGGCTTGCTGTGACAGTAAGGGCACTTGGAGGCTCCATACGGTATATCCCTTTCACATACTCTACATCTTCTCACCATGCTGCCTCTGAGTTCACGTTCTCTTAAGGTGTCGCTCCAGGTTCTTCTGACAATTATGATAAATAAAATGAAAATGATGAGTCCCATATGTCCCTCCTTGATAGGTGTAATAGGTCTTCTGTGATTAAAGAAAGTATCTCACACGGGGAGGGTGGGATAAAGGACATGAAAAGTGAAAAAAGCCAGCAGTGATGCTGGCGGTTGGGCGAACCCATTTCTACGCGGACAATCAAGACCGCAACGATGAAGTTTGGAAGTATCAATCCCTATGTATCGGGACACCTATTTCTACAAAATGAGATGAACGCCTTAAAAAAGGGTGGTGAGAGTGTCAATCCCCTATCCATCGGGACACCCATTTCTACTGGATCCGGAGCGGGACTATTTTATAATCCAACGAATGTGTCAATCCCCTATCCATCGGGACACCCATTTCTACGCTGGAAGAACTGCAGGACAAAGCGAGAACTGAGCTGTGTCAATCCCCCTATCCATCGGGACACCCATTTCTACGATGGGGTCGGTCAATGGTCTGGACAGCTTGCAATGCACTGTGTCAATCCCCTATCCATCGGGACACCCATTTCTACGCGTGCATACGCGTTAATGTCTACAACAAACATCAGGATTGTGTCAATCCCCTATCCATCGGGACACCCATTTCTACTTATGTTTTATCTTCACGATAGAGCACAGGAACTTGAAATGTGTCAATCCCCTATCCATCGGGACACCCATTTCTACAATGCGATTGGGCAAGAGAGCAGGCTAAGCTTAATGAGGCATGTGTCAATCCCCTATCCATCGGGACACCCATTTCTACCAAAACTCAGTGACGGAACAAAATATGATACTATAAAAATGTGTCAATCCCCTATCCATCGGGACACCCATTTCTACGGGTGCTTTCATAATATCCCATTGGGGATTTCTGTGTTTGTGTCAATCCCCTATCCATCGGGACACCCATTTCTACGGGGGCAAAATATGACGATTACAATTGAGAGTTTGATGTGTCAATCCCCTATCCATCGGGACACCCATTTCTACGGTATAGAATGGACTGATGCTTCATCATACCCTGAGGAGTGTCAATCCCCTATCCATCGGGACACCCATTTCTACGTTTCTGGAGTTATTCGGGGTATCGAGGATCGCTGGTTCCGTGTCAATCCCCTATCCATCGGGACACCCATTTCTACCCTCACCCCAAAAATTGCTTGATTTTATGCGGCCTCCCAACCTCGATTTTGCAGGTATTTATCAGACAATTCTGATAAAGGGTATGTTTTTGGGTTTTTAACACTTTTGTAATACTTTTTGGCTCTTTTCTAAAAATGAGCAGACTACCCCTTGCACGCTCCCCTCACTTTTCCAATATGGTTACGGTTCTGAACACTGACTCCTTATGGTTAAATGCATCCGGACTGCCTTGCAGCCCGGGAACACTCATTCAACTATCCGGTCGAACCGATCTTCACACAAAACCCGAACCCCCCGTCCGGCGCTCTGTGCAGCCTTGTTCTACAGTGCTTTACTAAGCAACAGATCTCTCTTTTTTCAAAGTACTCTTGTAACTTATATTCTACCACAATTCCAGAGCTATAGTACAAAAGATTATTATCCGCAATACACATTCATGATTCTCAGGTTAATATTCACGATCCACCATTGTATAGCGCCCGAATCCGAAACTGGTATGCTTCCCGATATGCATTATTTCCCCGGCAAGCATCACAGCATACAGATTGTCATCTATGGTATCAAAATCTACATATCCGCGTATCCCTTCCATATGAATCTTTCTCTTCTGGCGTGTCGTATATCTCTTAACATCAATGTCCCGCGTTCTTTGACCTACAATCACCGGAATAGTGTCGAAGCGCAGTTGTTCCGTCTCAATCCCCTCAAAGCAATCCAGCATAAGCAGCCTTCGTGTAAGCGTTCTAACGATTGCCTCTGCATTGAACTCCGTAAGAATAGCACCGTTATACTTAATTGTCACCGGGGTGTGGAACAGCATTCTATTCCCGCGCCTTTTCTTCATCCGATAATTAACGTACTCGTCGAGCGTCCTTATTACATATCTATCCTTATAAACATTGCTGCCTTCCAGAAGGGATTCCCGATTGGTATTTGTCACAGCAATTATTGAATATCTTCCCTGATCGCTTCCAAGTCCTGTCATTCCAAGCTGATAAAATGCCTGAAGAATCTGGCTAAAGTACGCTATCGTCTTGCCAAAGAGGATCATTCTAAATTCTATGATCTCACCTCGCTCAACCTGTGTTCGATAATCCTCGCACTCAATTATGTAACCAGCGCTCTCACCATCGTTCACGAATCTCGGACGAATATCGAAGGGAGAATACATAATACGACGCATGAGGCAATCTGTTTTAAAATCGCAAACTGAACACTCCATGTTTCTGATGCAATTATTTTGCATTAACATTTGTCCCATACCGCCGCGAAGTGCGGACGCTTTATTTTGAGGAAGAATACAATCCTCTAACATCTGTATTTCAAAGTGAAGTACGACATATCGGATCTGCAGACATTTTTGGATTTCACTATTCATCATAATCTCGTCACTCTTTCTCACCACTTATATACAGCCACCCTGCGAATCGCCGCCATCGCCATCACCATCACCGCCGCCCACAGCAGCACCTGACTCTCATCCCCCGTAGCGGCACCCTTCGCAGTCTTTGCAGACTTCGCGTTCTTCGTCGTATTTGCCGCCTTTGAAGTCCCATTCCCAGTGGTAACATTTGTCAGGCTCTTTCTGCTCACAGCAGTTACAGCGGTACTTCTCGGTGCAATTGTCGGGGAATTGGCGGAACTTGCCGACACACTGCTTCCGGACGAACTGCTCTTTGAGCCGCTCAATGAACTGCCCGATCCGTTGCCGGATTTCCCGGAAGAGCCCGATTTTGAACCGCCGGACGGATTCTTTCCGTCATCTGTCTCCCCGGAATCGTCCTTGCCGTCATCTGTCTTCCCGGAATCATCCTTGCCATCATCCGTCTTCCCTGAATCGTCCTTCCCGTCGTCCGTTTTCCCGGAATCGTCGGAATCATCTTCACCATCCTTTTTAGCGGGAATCACCGTAAAGGCAGCCTCTGCACTCCCGTCATCAAAAACTGCCGTGAGCGTATGCTCCCCCTCGGAAAGCGTTTCCAGATACGCGGATGATAGCCTGATGTTTACGCTGCCGGCTTCCGCCGCATAGTTCGTCTCTGCTACATCTTCGCCGTCAATCTGTATTCCTGTAAAATGCCCGAATGTACTCTCATCATCCACCGAACGGCTGAATGTGAATTCACTGTCAATCCCGCTCCTCTTTGTCCATTCGTTACCGTCTCCGGCAATACAGCTATACGTTATCTCCTGCGGAAGCGTCGTAAAACTGTATTCCAGACTCAGAGTATTCGACTCCATGTCATAATAGCAGGAAATCGGTTCGCCGTTCATCAAAATTGTCCCAGTGTAGTCGAAGAAACCATATTCGTCCTCTTCTGAAAGGAATTCAAGTCCTTCCTCAATAGGGACAAGATAAATATTCATAATATAGTCTCCCTCTTCCAAAGGAGAAGGCGCATCTCTGTACTCCGCCGTATAAACACTGGCGTCCTGTACCTTGTATCGGACTCCGGCGGGAACCGTCGGGATACCGGCATTTTCGCCGGCGTGCGGGGCTTCATAAGTAAGCGCAACATCCGAAATACACCCTTTCCATCCGGCTGTGAGGGTGATGTCTTCGGTGGCGGTGATATTTTCCCAGGACGCTCCGTCCTTCTGCCACCCCGTAAATCTCCAGATGACCTCATCATCCGCCACGTCCTCCGGTGTGTCAGGTTCTAATACCATCCTCAGGCGGGAACCCTTTGCGACCTGAACGGGTTCCGGATCCTGCGCTCGGCCTGATGCGTCAAATGAAACCGTCACACTCTCAGCTTCGCCAAATATAAACGCGAAAGTGCCGATGACGGTCTGGATGCCATTTGCAAATGACATCTCAAGCGGACCTGCCGGCTCCTCTCCGTTGATTGTCAGCCGATAATCGTCCGGCGCAACGTGTCCAAGAGCCTGCAGTTCTACTGTAAGATAATATACCCCGCCTTCCGACAGCACCTCTTCATCTGTATTCCATTCGGAAGATACGCTGAGCCAGTCGTTACCGCGGGAGAGTATGTCTTCAGAGACCTCGAAAGGTGCCGTATAAACCTCATCTCCTGTCTGCGGCTCCGGGATTTTGATATCAATGTCCTCCAGAAGCGGCATTTCTGCCAGAGCCATGAGCCGGGCAATGACCGTATCGAATTGGTGTGAAAAAGCCAAATCCTTTGCTCCCCCAAGAAGGCTTAGTGCTTCCACGTTCAGGAACAGCAGATATTCAGCGGCACTCTCCGGCAGCTCGTCCGGCACAGCTTCCGCATTAATCAGGTATGGGCCGATAAGCTTAAGAAGCACATAGATATCAACTTCATCAAACGGAAGCTCAATCCCTGATTCATACAGAAAACCTGAAAGTGCTGTTGCAGCATCCCAGTAGTAATCCGGCGAGTCATACTTTACTGCCATTACGAGAGGTCCCAGAACCGGAATAAGTTTATTCGGTTCCTCCATGATGGCTTCCATCGATATTCCTCCGAGACTATCGGACGTTAAGAAGGCTACTCCACGGGCAAACGTATCCTGATACACATAGGCGATCTGCATTTCGTTGCCAAACGGATCGCTTACATAGTCTATGTTCACGTCAGAATAGACCGGCCTTTCCGGAATCCTGTAAACCATAGCGTCAAGAATATTGAAAAGTGCATTTCTGCCCGGCACATAGGAATCTTCCTTCTCCACTGCATCGCTGCCGATTTTGGCGAGATTTTCAAATAGGGCGGCATTTGCCTCATCTGTATCAAGCTGATGATCTACTCCGTAGCGGACCATATCCCACGGCGGGATTTCCGTCACTGCGTCGTCACTGCATACATAATTATGGATGTATCCAAAGTAGTCCCCATTGTCCGGTACATATGCACTGTCGACCGTTCTTGGTGCTTCAAATGTATATGCGAAAATATTTCCGGCCACTCCCGGATCTACTTCCGGCAAATGCGCCGCGACAAGACCCGCAATCGCACCGCCCCTGCTATGGCCCATGATCCAATATGTCGTGTTGCCGTCGCCCAATGACGCAACATCACCGAGTATGCTTGAGGCAGCGACGGAGAGTCCGTAGTGATCTCCCTGGGCTGAATCGTCGTTGACAATGAAATTTTGAGTCCAGCCGTATTGTTTATCCGGCTGATCGTCCGAATGGCTCTGTATTATAACAGCTGCAAGGGTTCTGGTCTCATCGCCCAGTGTAATGGTTTTAGTGGCCCAGGCATAGTTGCAGGTCCATGGGTCTTCATGACCGAATGATGAAAATCCGATTGTGTCAAATCCCAAATCACCAAGAAAATTTGCGACCGGCGTATCAACATCAAGAGGTACGGCGGATGCGGTCAGCTGCATGGAGAGAAGAGCGAGGGAATCATTTTGAGCAAATGGATCTTCCCCAAACCATTCATCCGTATAATAGAAGCTATCGGCGAGCAGCTTGCCGGGTGTGTAGGTAGAATAATACTCGGCGGAGCCGAAAATAGATCCGCCGTCGCTCTCCGCGGCCATGACCGGAGCATGGATGTTCAGAATAAGAACAGTTGTAAGGAGCAGGGAGAGCAGTTTTCTAAATGTATTTGTCATGTTGATACCTCTTGGGGATTATTGGATACATACTTCGTGTTTCTTACTTAGGAGAGTTTTCCTTCAAGTATCGCGTCTATCACCTGACTTCCGACTTTAAAGTTGTTGTGCATAGCAGTTTCGAAAATGTCCGCTGATTCCTTCTCTGACAGATCCTCTACTTCCTGACCACCCCATAGCGATTCAGGCGTTGAGCCGTTCATGAAAACATCCATGTCGACAGAACATCTTATGATCAGAAAGCGATCAAGCATTCCCATGTGGTCCAGTGCGACTGCCAGCGCATTATCCTCCATCTCGGTCACAGCATAAGGATCGGGACAGTTGTAGGTTTCTGTGACGAGCTGGACATTTGCCTCATCATAAACGCCCTTCCAGTAATTATCTGAGGTCGCGGCCGTCCCCTTCTGTACCATGGGATCACGGGTGGCCCATTCTGCATTTTGGAAACCCTTCGCCATGTACTTGCGGGTATTTTCCGTCGTCTCAAGCTTAGTATCCTTAACGAGAGAGAAGACCTTCTCTGTGAGTTCCTGATTCAGTATCTTATATGATACATCGTCCCAGGTTTCATCGTGGAACCAGGTCGTTTCAACCTCGGTGTCCTTAGCAGAATCTCTCTCATCCCGATGGATATCCCTGATATCTGCCTGATGGCCGAGATCATAGTCTACAGTGGCCGTTATGACGAAGACATCACCCATAACGGTCGTTTCCGTACCGGAGCCGGCACAGCCTGTGCTTATAATGAAGGCGTCCGAATAATCAAATCTCTCATCACGGAGAGCCGCATCCAGGCTGAGCGCGCTGTTGACCTTGCTCTCACCGGTTATAAGCATCGCGATATCATCCTTGACATACAGCTTGTTGTCTTTATGCCCGCCTTCTATCTCGTACTCTTCCGCCCCGTTCAGATATTCTTCATAGTATAGCTGGGCTTCGCCCGGCATATCTCCCGTCATCTCTCCGATCTCGAATTTCGGGAGTATCAGGACCTTGATCTTTTTCGGGCTGCTTCCGCAGGCGGTCAGAAGAAAGGATGCACAGATGAGCGTTAATACGAACATTTTCTGTTTTGAAAACCACATGTTGCAGTTACCTCCGTTTATTTGGTCAAATAATTCTTATTTGTATAGCCGAATTTTCCGAGGGTCGGTGCATAGACGAACCAGTACGTGGAATCCGCACTTTCAACATACTCTACCGTCTGACCGTTCTTGAGTTTTCCGATTTCATTGGACGAATCATAGTCTCTGGCTTTTCTGAGCGCAAGATACTGCTTTGTCCCCTGCACCTTATATTTGGGATAGAAATTGCCATAGTTTCCGTTGCCGCTGCCGACTTTAATAAGGTAATCCCCGTTGACATAGCCGAATTTGCCAAGGGTCGGAGCGTACACATAGCAGAATGGACCATTTCCCGCCGCAATGTATTCTACGGGCTGACCATGGTGAATCTTTCCGATTTCGTTAGAAGAGTTACTGGACATTCCACTTCGGAGTGCAAGATAATTATTCATTCCTGCCGCGACATACATATCATCTGCAAAACCATAAAATTCTCCGCCGTATTGATTTACGAGATAATCCTTATTGACGTACCCGAATTTGCCGACAGAAGGCGCATAGATAAGCCAATACTGGGATTCATCAAATCTTACAAGAATAGCCGTATCGTTATTATGAAGCTTCCCGATTTCATTGGAAGAATCACTGGACCTTGCGCTCCGGAGTGCAAGATAGTTCTTCGTTCCCGCCACTTTGAGGGTATTCCAGGAATCCGTAGAGGCATCGCTGTTGTTGGATACCGGAACAAGATAATTTTTGTTGACATAGCCGTCCCCGATTGCGGTGGAAACATACCAGTAGTTTCCCTCCCCGAAATCAAGAAGCCATACGGTGTCGCCGTTGTAGAGCTTTCCGATCTCATTTTTCTTTTCGTACGCAGGCTTGGTACGGAGTGCGAGATAGTTTTCCGTTCCGGACACACGATAGCACTTGGAATAGGATCCGGAGGCGTGGACTGTGGCGGTGAATTTTCCGCATGACATGAAGATGAATGCAGCGATGAAGATAGCGGACAGGAGAGCTTTGAGACCTGTAACATACCATTTACTATATTGCTTTTCCATGGATCTTTCTCCTCTCTAAAGTGATATACATAACCTTTCAGTACGGTGTTTTCGAGCCATCATTTTTCTGAATAATGACATTTTCTGGCTCTTTAGTGCTGACAATAAGTATACCTTATTATAACATACTGTATACGGCTGGTCATCTTCCGTCTGCTCCGGTATGAACTTTCTGCCTCAGGTCGTTACCACTGCACTTTTTACCGAAGTAGAGCAGGTTTTGACTTCTGCTTCGGTATGGCTTGCTTCCGGAATTCTTGCATAGCTCTATTCATAGAAAAAACGGCTCTTTACAAGCACAAACCCGCCTGCAAAAAGCCGTCCCTGATACTTCAACTCATTCTATTCTCACCTGCTCCGCGCCGCCCGTCTCCCTTCGCGGGCAGAACTCATATAATCGCGGTACTCGTCACTGCCCAGCGTATCATACCTCGGAATGTGGACAGGCTTCTGACCGGACTGCATGATAAAAACCTTCCCGAGCGGAGCGTAAAGCACCTCCTCGTATGGAATTCCCATCCGCTTGGACACAATCTCACAGGATCTGTCGTCAAATCCGCCCGGGTAATAACAGTACACGGAACAGTTCTGACGAATGATAGGCGCGTCCTTCTCATAAATCGCCTCCAACTGCTGCTCGGACTGAAGCAGCATAATTGCTGAGATGCCGGCGGAGCGGAAGAGGCTGATGTCATTTGCCCAACCCTGAATCGGAGCTGTACAGGCAAAATCGTCAAATATATACCTCACCTCTCGCGGAAGCTCGCCCTTCGGCCGCTCTGCTGCATATCTGATGAGCTGCCGCTCGGTGTCTCGATAGAAAAGGTTCGCGTAATACTGCTGGGAAGTCTCGATTGCACTCGTGATGACGATCAGGGCTGCCTTATTATTTGCAAATTTCTCAACATCAAACTGAGGCTTATCTCTCATGATTGTTCGGACCGATTCCGGAAACACGGTGCTGAGTGCGCTTGCGAGCGTATCTCGCACACAAGCAGCTGTCCTATACGGAAGCGTATGCCATGCATTATATTCCCGTACCGCATAGCACCCCGGCGAAGCTTCCTCCAGACGCCTGAACATCCCGTCGAGCTTCGTTGTCACGGAGTATCCGTCTTCTACAGGAATAAGCCTGTCAAAAAGTTCCAGCACGTCCTCCATTCCTGCTTCCTTGTCATCATCGGCAGTCATCATCGCTGCACCGATGAGGCTTGCAAGCAGAGGCTTTGACTTCAGCGGCCAGTAATCATCATTGGTACGCTTGATTGTCGCATCAATGATTGCTCCTACCAGTGCATCAATATCCTCATAGCTTTCAATGGACAGAAGCGGATCGAAGCCGATCGTGCTTTTCTTCGGCCGCATAATGTTCAGGATTCCGACATCATATCCGCGCTTCCTCAGATACCGGGCCATCGCATACCCGTCCCGTTCCTTGGCATAGCTTAAAATCGGATTGCTGTAGCATGAACGTCCCATTGTCGGAATTACCACGCTGGTGCTTTTGCCGCAGCCTGTCGTTCCGACAATAAGAGCGTTTCCGTTCGGTCTGGTTGTGCCGATTTCATTTCCTGAGAGTATATAGTTTTCTCCGAGAACGATGGGATCTCTTTTCATGGTAACTCCTCCTTTCATATATATCTCAGCTGCAGAATTTTCACCGGAACTTTGATTAAATCCTCTCCACAATTTTATCGCAGATTCCGAACTTCACTGCCTCCTCCGCTGTCATAAAATTATCATAAGAAACCGCCTTCTCGATTTCTTTCTCGCTCCGACCTGTATCCTGCGCGAGGATTGCAACCAGATCACGCTTTGTCTGCATAATAGACTCCGCCGACTTGGCGATACTGGATGCACTTCCGCTGATGCCACCGGATGATGAAGAGATGAGCGGCTCATGAATCATCACTTTGCTGTGTTTTAAAATATAGCGATGTCCCTTTCTCCCCGCAGCAAGAAGGATTGCCGCCATCGAAGCAGCCATCTCCGCGCAGTATATATCAATCGGCACCTTCATACCCTTCAGCTGATCATAGAGATACAATCCTGCAAGGACTTCACCGCCCGGAGAATTGATGATAAGCTGGATCGGCTCACGGTCATCCATACTTTCAAGAAAGAGCAGCTGTTTCACGACCAGATCGACCGATTCGCTGTCGATTCCGCCGCTCAGGAACACCTTCCTCCGGTCAAGCAGGACGGCGTCGAGGCTGAGGTTCTGAATGCCTGAATTTGTCTTCTTGATTACTTGCATTTCTTTCACACCCTTCCATGAAAATCTCTATGAAATTACATTAACATGTTCCTACAAGTTTTTCTCCCACTTCCGAAATTCACATTGAATTCTTATTCCTTCTCCCCTTCAAAATACCTTACCAACTCTCTTCTCACCTCCGGCAGCCGCGCGACCACGAACCACCCGAGCTCCGGTTCGACCGCATCATCCGTCTCGATTCTCACGCGGTCGCCATATCCCGGCACATAATCCATAGCGCAAGGTCTCGAGCTCCTGTTAATATAAGCCTCCTTGAAATGCAGACCCGTTTCTCTCCCCAGCGCAAACGCCACATCCAGCACCGTACTCCCCGTCTGTATCTCCTTCTCGCCGATTCCGTCAATGAAGATCCTCGTCCGGGTTCCGCTGTCCTCAATGTGTTTCTCGAAATATCTTGACAGCTCCCGCGTAGCCTCCCGGGTCCTCACATACTCGAACCATCTGATCGTGGCGTGGATGATATTATTCTCGGGATTGTCCGAATCCGAATCCGTAAATATATCGACCTGATCGCCATCCGTCAGCTTGGTCTGGAGCGGAATGGAACTGTCACGGCCATTGATCTGTGCATATTTTGCACACAAACCTACGTAAGGATGTATCTTGAAAGCCAGATCCAGAATAGTCGAACCGACCGGCATTTCCTGTACCGCTCCGTCTCTCAGGTATACGTGTATAGTCTGTTCAAATGACGCCGCCGGCTCTGCTCTGTCAATCACCGAAACGACCGGCATCCTCTCGTCGTCCTGCTTATAAATACATCCGTTAATATGATCAGTAAATTCATCGACTCTCTCCGGGAAAAGCCGGTAACCTGTTCCAAACGCATCCTGTATAAGCAGGAAAGGCAGGTCCGTCACTTTATCCCTTCCCTCTCCGACAATAGTCAACATGAATCTGACATCCTTGAACCGTTCGTCATATTCCTCGCTCTCCGGCTCATAGACACCCGCATGAAGAATCGGATAATAGCTCAGAAAATAATCTTCCGGCGAGAGCGGACATTCTTCATTTGTCACAAAATAAATATCATACAGCGGAATATTCTTTTTGGTGATGACCTTCGGGAGCTCGGCAAATATATTTGTCATCTTATTCTGCAAATCCCTGGAAATACTCCCTGTATAGCGGGTATAAAAGGTTATCGTTTTGATCCACTTTGAATCCGGCAAGTCACCCTGCACAGATGGCCGGATATCTTCCTCAACGTAGAACCGTTCATTATGTCCGTAAAAAACACTGAACATGTAATCCTGCAGCCACTTATGCGAGAGACTGTTCGAATCACATAATTTTTTGTAGCCTTCCTTGATCTGGTGATATGCATTTTCATGCTTGAGCTTAAAACACCGGGTCTCAAGGATTTCGATCAGTCGGGTGGCCTGCACTGTTCTCAGCAATGGAATCAGAATATCTTCTGTATGCTGTGCTTTGGCAACCACCTTATCGTATGGCATGCCGGCCATATCCCCGAGGTTATGCACTCTGTCACCCACTTTTATATACAAAGCCTGCGGATTGCGGCTGATCTGCTCGATAAGCTTCACATCTGACAGGACGTCCACGTCATTCTTCTCCATAGCTTCATATTCTTCTAAGGAAGAGTCAAGATTTGTGACAGCCTCAACGAGATGTTTCACTTTACTGCCGAACTTGCTGCCGATCTCAGTCATAGTTATGTCTTCATCCTCGACAACATCATGCAGAAGGGCTGCGGCAATCACTTCATTATCCCTTTTCATATCGGCACAGAAATGAGCCACCTCCAACGGGTGGGTGATATAAGGCGCCCCACCCTTGCGCCTGCTGCATTTGTGCTTTTCCATAGCGGTATCATATGCGTCCCTGAGCAGACTTGTGTCCGCCGTCATGTAAGTTCTGATCTTCTTGATCAATTCGACATACCGCTTTTCCGCACTTCTCTTTTCGTCTTCTGTAATAGACGGATTCATCGCGTCGCCTCCATATGCAGTAATACTGTTGTTAAGTTTTCAAACTGCTGATGTACCTTTCTTTGATAATATTAGAACCACTCACAGATCTTCCCTGTGCCTGCTCAGACCTTCTCCCCTTTCTCGTTATAATACTTGACGAAGTGATACCAATCATCATCGTCTGTTGCAGATACCTTTACTACCCGGAAGAGGTTTCTCTCCACAATACGGCTGATAAGTGTAGTGATATGCGCGCTGATAATATATCTGCGATTCCGTTCTGTAAGATCCGTCTCCCTGTGACTGTTGTCTGTCATAGTATGCTCCAGCTCATCGCGCAGCATAACGCTGATCTGGTCCAGTACCTGGTCAAGCTCATCGCCCGGTTTGATGGACGGATATCCGAGTTCAATATGCTTCGCAATCTCCTCTGAGGAGGCGGTAATCTTATAGCGGGACATCCCTACGAACTGCACACAGGGACATGAGTCACGTCCCTTGGATACAGAAACAGCAGCACCGAGTCCGCCGATATAGCGCTGTTTTCTTGAATCCGGTCTGTGAATAATCATGCTGAGGATATCCTTGATACCGGAACTGCAGGTGATGAAGATATGGCCATGCGTAAGTTTAATCTCACCCTCGTAGAAAAGTCCTTCGCGAGTAAAATCAGCCAGAATACTCGGGAAATTTTTCTTCGGTTTCACTCCGTTTCCTCTTGCCTCCATGCATCTGTCATAACGAGCTTCCGCTTCTTTACGGCTCAGGCCCATGACGGCTCTGCACTTCACCTGTTTGGTATTTGCATCACTGTAAATGCCAAGCAGACCATACTCAAGGGCATTGGCGTCATCCTTTGTCTCACGTCCCTTAAAGGCCGAAGTTCGAAAATAGTACACAAAATACAGTCCCAGGTAGCGGGACATCTCTTCTTCCTCAGGAGTATAATCAACATCAACCCTCATTCCCTGAGACGAGAGTTCCTTATTCAGGAGTTCTTCCAGAGTAAATCCTGTCATATTCATGATTCCCTGGAAGAAAGGAAACAGTGTCGGAATATTACCATCGTTCCTGATACCGGTAATAGTCGCCGGTGAAACTCCGATTCTTTCAGCAAGTTCACGGTCTGTCTTGACATTATGCAGGATCTTAATGTAATTAAGGTTCCTTACCAGATTTCTGTTTGCTTCACGCTCATCCACCAACATTTTCATAATCCTTTCGTTTCCTCCTCTCCAAACCACCTGTACTAACAAGATTTGGCATATACTTATTAGACTAGTATTAAAATATGTTGTGGATTTTACTCCTGATTAACAGATATGTCTATAACCGCCCATTTAATTATCTGAAATCCAACACATTTTTAAAATGTTTCGCCGCTTTATGTGGCTATAAATTCATAAATCTGAATTCAAATAGTCAGCCTTCCTCAGACAGGATTCCCCGTTTGCTGTGGCAGCTTTCTTCTTGTTTTGTTGTAACGTTTTTACATGCACCCTGTTACGTCAGTTCTTTTACATGTTATCATTCCCTGAACTTTATTTTTTCTACAAGTATAAGATAGCACTCCCTTAATATGCTTTTGGGGACATGAATAGTAAATGCTTCATGATTGCGTCAAAAATATTTCTGCACTTGCGGCACCAAAAGCTTCAATAACCGAAGCTGCAAGTTTGACCATTCACTACCAAAATGCTATGATTAAAAAGTAATTGCTCTAATTTTATTCTTAATCACGGACGAAAACTTTCTCTGGCACAGAGATGGATAAATCTGAACCTGAAATTTTGAAATAAAGATCAAGGAGACCCCATGGCAAGAACCCTCACCCGCTGCCAGCTCATCGAGCGCAGCATAAACAAGCGCTTCCGCAAAGAACTCTGGGCCCCGTTCATGACGGCCATCATCAAGTACGAACTCATCCAGCCGGGAGACAAAATCGCCGTCTGCATCTCCGGCGGCAAGGACAGCATGCTGATG